>FRDC01000846.1_pt1 | contig 168304 bp, 167 predicted proteins | sample 1106171 | NCBI WGS metagenome assembly FRDC01 (sample SAMEA3930566, study PRJEB13176) | freshwater metagenome | biome: Drinking water system; feature: drinking water; material: water | place: Singapore | collected 2014-12-20 | reverse complement strand
CACGGCGCTTCGCCGTCCACCGCTCAATGGGTTCAGTGGGTTCTTCTGCCATCTCGCCACCTCCTCGGTCCACTCAGGACCCTGTCGTGAAGGTGGTCTCCATTGCAAGGGGAGCAGGATAGCAGTACATACGGTACCCAGCCACAAGGTCGGTGTCATCTATGACAATCACTATTCAGTTGGTAGCATGAAGATCAATCCCCGTACGACATCTCATCGTACCATTCATCCACATAGGTACCTTGAAAATGACTGCCAGGATCTCAACGCATTAAGGCTCATGGCAGTCTAATTCACCTAACCTATCCTGCTATACCCAGCCATGGTTAAGTCAGTGAGGACGCAATCATGGTCCGAAGGGACCGAGTATTTGTTGGACATGTCCAACAAGATGTCATCTCTTCAAACAGACAACATCAGATTAGCAGCCGATCCACAGTCGCAGGGCAGACACAGGTTTTACCGGGAGAGCGAGCAGGGTCGTCGACGTGCCCCAAGTCTAGTTAGTCCGTGACGAGTGATACGAGGCAGCACGGAGGTTGTTGGACATGTCCAACAACCTCGCCCCCAGCCAAACTCATGCGACTCGATGGCGAGATCAGCGTGATAGCTAAAATTGGCTATGGGAAATTCCAGAAACCAGGAGCTGATGTGGCGGCTTGATGTAATGAGCGGTTCCCGGTCGTCCCCCTCTCCGTCTCTGATTGGAGAGAGGGACGAATGACGGGGAACTACTGGAAAATGATCTGCTCAATCTGACATTGACGAGCCGGTACTTCTTCTTGCTTGCCATCCGCAAAGTTGACGATCAGGTGATTCGGTTGCTGCGGGGCATGCTGCAGGTCCACCGTCCCTGATCGATCCTGAAAGATAACGATTAACGACGGCATCGTTGTCGCTGAACTTGGCATCTGCTTCTCATTTCCCTGCTCATTTTTCGACAGGGGAACTTTCTGTTTTTGTGGGCCTCTGAGCTTGGCGGATAACGCCGACACGGTCGCACGCGTGATCTCCTGGTCGGCGGCACACCACCGTTCGACCTCCTTGGGAAACTCCCTATGCAGATTCCGCAAATCGTAGAGCGTCTTCGCTGAGAGACATTTCCCTGACGTGTAAATTTCCTCGATGCAAGCCGGTGGATCGATGAGCGCGAGATGATTGGTCACCATCGACCGATTCACTCCAAGAAGTTCGGCAATTTGAGCCTGTTTTTCCCCCTCGTCCATCTTCCGCTTGATGAACATCGCCAGCTCGCGTGGCTTCAGATCTTCCCGCTGCAAATTCTCGATGACTTGCTGGTAGTCGGTATGCGATCGATCGACAAACGCGGGAATCGTGTTTTTCCCGACGGCTTTGGAGGCCCTGAGCCGGCGCGCGCCAAAGTTCAAGATCCATCGCTTTTGCTCGGTTGGGTGAGGACGGATCGATACGGGCGTTTTGACTCCGTGCAGCCTGATGCTGCTCTCCAATTCCTCCATGCCCTCCGCGTCGAATTCTTGGCGGGGCTGAGCCGGATCTTCATCAATGTCCTTGACCGGAATTTGAAGCGGACGCCCCAAGACTTCAGCCGTCACGGTCCGCTCTTTCGCGATCGGATCGGGAGCCGGAGCCGGTGCAGTACGATCTAGAGCCGTGAGATCCAACGTTGCGATCATCGGTTTTTTCATTCCATCACCCCCATCGTATGAGCCACTTTCTGAAAGATCGGTTTGAGATGCAGCCACGCCTCGCGTGAACTGGTTTTTTGCAAGGTCCAGATCGGTGCCCCCATCGCCTGCGCCTCCGCCACGGCCGTGCGTGAGGGAATGGCGGCCATCCGCCCATCCTCCAGTCGAATGAACAACGAGGCAAACGCCGTACAGAGTTGTTCGAAATTCGCGCGTTGAAAGGGTGTTGGCTCGACAAGATTCGGGAGGAGCCCAATGAATCGGAGATCTTTATTCAGCGTACTTTGTATCTTCAGGACCTGCGCCCGCAACGCGGCGATGCCGTCGACGGCCTCTTGGTTCAATTGAATGGGAGACAGCACAAAATCGCCTACCACGAGTGAGGCGAGCACACGGATATCAGGGTTCGGATTGGTGTCAATTATGGCCACATCAAATCGGTCGTCCATTTCGTTGAGGAATAGCCTGAGATTGTTCGCGAACTGGTTGTGGTCTTCTTCTCGTCGCTCCAGTTTGAGCAGATCACCGTGTGACGGAATCACCACAAAGGTTCCACCCTCAATGGTGGTAACCGGCTCGGTCAACAGTTGGTTGGCCGTGACGGACGAGATGGTGGCCAGCTTTGAGGTGCTGATGTTTTTTGACGTGTTCCCCTGATGATCCAAGTCAATGATCAAGACCCGTTTCTTGAGCTGTTCGACGAGAAAGTACCCGAGCTGGCAAGCAATCGCCGTTTTCCCCACGCCGCCTTTCTGATTGGCTAAGACCAATGTTTTCATCAACCTCTCCTTCTTCCTGGACGTGTGACTCCGACCTTCTTCAGTGGCTTCTTTTCAGAATGACCTGCGTCACGAATCTCTCGCCTTCATTTCCCATCTTGTGGAAACTGACCACGACGTGAACAACGTGTTTCCTCAAATCTGTCTGGAAAATATTCTCCCTTCCGTTCTGAACGGAGCAGTATCCTAGGCAGGGAGAATTGTCAATCCTCTTCCACACTTTTCATTCCTAAGAGTGGTCTGGTGAGTACCAGGCTAGGAGTGAACAGAGAGGGTGAGTTGGAAATCCAGCACGTCGGAAGGTTCGAACGAGCAAGTGCGCGCATCGTTCCGCGAAAAAAATGAACGGCGGCGAACGAAAGTATGTTCGTCCTGAGCCGTCCTCCCGAGATGAGAAACGGTTGGCAATAAATATGATGTCCACGAACAGGCCGTTCTGCTGCACCCGAAGAACTCGATGGCTTGGCAGCGGAGTTTGTCACGCCTTGAAACAATACTGCTTGGGTTAGGATGGATCATCCAGAGTTGAAACTGCTGAAAGTACACGGGATCAACAGATCCTCTGAGATATCTAGTCCAGTGATCCGCCCTTGACATCCTCCCGTGCAGTGTATAATCAGGCGTCCTTATTATTGCGTGAAACCTTAATAGGCTGTTGTGAGAGGTCCACCTGGAAAGTTGGAATCCTTGTGAGAGTGTTCACACCCCATGTCACTGCCGCAGTTTGTTTGCTTCTCGCGGGCTGTTCCCTGGTCGAACCACCAAAGAATGGGACGGAGCCCCGATCCGCTGATCCTGCTTACGCGGCGAGCGTGAGCGTCATTGCCGAAGGCAAGTATGTGGATTCCTGTCGCGCGAAAGGCGTCCCGATTCCGCCCGATTGGAAATCCTCCTCATTGGAATGGGAGGCCCACGGCAATCTCAAGACCATTCTCCTGACGCCGAATGATCTCGACCAAACCCCGGTTGATCACACCTCGTTCGCGAGCATCTGGTCACACGCCCCTCCTCAAGGAAAAGGCGCCTGTATCGCGCTGGGCAGGAGTGACGGATCGTTCCAAATCATCTGCCAAAGCGCTACGACGGGATATGCTTGTTTTTGGGGGAACGACCCACATGCATCGAGCACGAGGTGGACACCCGACACCGCGGAAGTGCGGCTGTCCTCACTACGCGACCCCGTCCAGGGATTTGCTCCGGATACCGTCCCATGTACCGAATGCCATCGCGGCAACAACGCTTTCCTGTATGCCCCTGATGATCCCACCTGGGCGACCCTGTTGAGGCCCGAACATGCTCGTCCGACATTCACGACCCGGGTTGAACAGTCGTCACACTACGGACACCTGACGTTCGGCGCCACGACCATCACATATCCTCGTTTTATTCCCATTGGAGGAAAATCCATGGTCTTGAACAACCCGCTTCCCACCACAACCGGCTGTTCCGGATCCTGTCATGAATTGCATGTAGCGATCCTGAAGAAAAACCATACCACTGCGGGCTACGTCCGTGTCCCACGGCCCATGGGCCCCAACTGCGCGGAAAACTCCCCACCAGACGATCCCACGAGGAACTGTTACTGACCGACGGGCCAAGGTCCGATACAGATCAACAATACGGTAAGGCCTGTCTAGGTACCAGCCCCCGGTGATCGGAAGCCGAGCACCTTCGTTTTCGCCTATCCCCCATAACCCATCATGATGCGAGGAGGGCCGCCCACCCTCCGCACATCAATACGTGACGGCGAAAACGCAATGATAGAATATTAATATTAAATACCTAATCAACGTGTTTTCTTCATTGTTCCTTCATTATTGGAGGCTGAACCATTCATACCTGCTATCTCCCATGTGTATAGAACGGCGTAAGTGTTTGGAATAAAAGCAATCGCTCTTCACTACAGTTCGGCATATGTGTTGCTTAATTCATTTCCTCTAAGAAGCGGCCTCCAACATCACCTGAAAGTCGACTGTTTCTACTGTTTTCCTTACGATCTACCCATGGTCTGTGCTGAATCTCACGCCGATGAAAATGGATCAGGATCTTTCGTATTTTCATAGACTCTCATGGAAGACGCCCGTTCGCACTATGGCATCGAGGTGGAATTCCAACACTCCGAGTGTTCCCCTCGATATCCACAATGGAGAATCGTTACAGGAATACGATGAATGAGACATGTCTTTGCGTTCCAGCCCTACGCGACTGGTAAAGCCATTGTTCTCCTGGTCGTACGACATGAAGCCACTATTCCACATGACGTCCAGCGGGAGACTGCCTCCGATGCGGGGCTGATAGCGAATGGCGCGAAGTATGATGAGCGCGATTGTTAAACCGAGAATAAGAACGGATCGGAATCCGGGTGCGCGGATGGATCGAACCATCGTTCATTATTCTGATGATGCGGTCGCTCCTGGGAAACTTGGAACGTGCTTTCGAGAAGGGGCCAAAGCCGTTCTACTCAGTGATCCTCGAGCCGCTTGGATCTGGAACCAAGTGGTGGATCTTCAGTCACCCAGTCGCGCCTTGGGTTCTGAAATCCTCTCCGGGAAAAACGACTTCCTCTTTCGACTCGCGCACAATCATATTTCCAGGAATCACACCGCGGGGGACATGTTGCGGTTTATCCCCGGTGGGATCGGTCACGTTGCACGAAAGATTGTGATGAGACGCGAAGAAAATGGGCGCTTCGAAACACTTCCTTCGCATTTTTCCGGTGATGCCGTTCCCAAGGATCTCTTGGACACCAGCTGGAATCTCATGACGGATATCATGCGAGCCACGTTTCCCGCGCAATGTTCTCTCCCGCCCTACAAGGTCAGTGTGGAATTGCTGAAGTATCCCTCCTCTTTCGAAGACATCGAACGTATCGGCAGTCTACTTCGGGACAGCTGCGGCGAATGGACTCGCATTGGAATGGCGATGGATACATGGAAAGCGAGAACCGTTGGGCTGTTTGACTTCAAGTTTTTAAGGGATTGCACGGCCTTCGCGTCGCTCATTCCCGGCGTTCACGGAATTCTCAGTGCGATCAATGGATGGATGGTTCCCTTTAGCAATAAATGCGCTCCCGACGGAACCTCCATTATCGGATCTCCACATTGCGACGGAGGAAAGATCTTGACCGCTTTGCTCAGTGAACGCGAGACATTGATCACGCAAGTATACACGGGCGAGCGGTGGCAGACTTTGCCGCTCGCCTCGGACCATCTTGCGATCTTGCCATCCGCACAACTCGATGGCCGGCTCGGTATTTCTCCAACGTTACACCGCATTTTGATCAAAGACCGTTTGCGCGGTGAGTTCCCGACCAAACCCAATATTACGTTATGTCTAACGGCTAGTTTGCATGGATGACGGATTTTCTGCTTGAGAATGCGGAAACTGAACTCCTCAACTCGGGCCGGCAACCGGCGGCTGGTAGCCTATCCCGACTGCCAACCGGCCTCATCGTTTCTTGGTTCCACCCTTATCCTTACATCAGAGAGGTGCTAAATCCGCGAAGAGCCTTGCGGCTTATACACCGGGTTTCGGGTGGGTTTGCTCCAGCCGGTTACACGAAACCGATTGACTCACCCCGCGAACGGAAGGTGTCAGCCTTACTCACACGACACTCACACGACTGATTCGCTTAGAAACCGTCAAAACAAGCGGAGCTGGCCAAGATGCCGTATGCTTTTCCTCCATGCCGACGATCTCCGCTTTCTCAGTGGTTTCCCCGTAGATTGACCGGGTATCTGCAGAGCGTCCGCTGGTATCCAGGTCCCCACCAACTCGAAACAGGCAAGATCTTCCTCTCGAAGGTCCACACTCCACGGTGAAACGGCTTTGGTTTGTGTTCCCACAGGCCGATTCAGGAACCGTAATTGGCAGTACCATTCGCCTGTCCACCTTGTCCCGACATGATGGACCACGGCGAGTAGGCCCGCCGGGCTACCGAACCAAACCGCAGTCTGCCGAAGATAGGTGCCCTCAGTAATGTCATCACACCTCATCATGGTAGCCAATGGTTACATAATTGAAAGGTAAGGTCAAGCTGAACATCGCGCGATACCGCGATACTATCCTTGTTTCTTGGGGGCCTTTCGGGAAGCCCTGAGATGGTCCAGAGGTGCGAGACGGCAAGAAGCCTGGACAGCGTACGTCAGGAACTCAGCGAAGAGTAGACCTTTGACGGGGCCTGACGGAAAGAGAACAGACGGAAACTTCCACACTTCATCAGCTCAGTCTTAATTCCCAGTTACTGTCTGGAATCTCTTCCGGTCCTGCGCGTGGGTCTGACGAGGAATTGGAGCATGGTCCCGTCCGTCGTTTTCGTCATCACAGAATGCGACGGTGACGGTAACCAACGGCGACTCTTCCACTCCTTGTACAATATGATCCCGACCGCCATAGCCACCATCCCTCCGAGTAGCCACCATACGATCATGCATCCTCCCTGACCTTAAGGCTCAATGCGTGCTCGCATCGACACGATTCCGCGGACGCGAGATATCCCTGGACAGCAGGTCTATTCCAATACTCCGTCGTTTACGATCGGCCCTCAATGCGACGAGACACGACCGACAACCTCGTCTCTTTTATCATAGACCGATGGAATTGCATAATGTCTGATACAGCACCGCCTCGGGTGCGGACTGTCGATTTCGTCATTCTCCTTGCCAGAGCGTTCCGCCGCGACTCAGTCAGACCCACTTCATTGGGTTGGATATCGCATGAGACTGTTCGAGCCCTTCCGGCCACCATCGAAAACCGACCGCTGTCGCAAACACTCTCGACATGAACTTTTCGGCTTCAATGCCTGGTAGCTGTGGCGGACGATGTACTCACTGAAACGGCCTCCCCATTGGGGCTCTGACTCGAATCCTTCTCGATCCGGCAGGCAGGAGTTTCCGTACAATTAATCATCCTCCTGTTGCCGATACCTGAAGTGGCGCAGCCATTCCTTCGCCTCAGTGATCCACCGCCACGCAGAGCACACTCTGCAGCTATCCTTAGGACCGACACCCTTCATCTTCCCGGCTCATCCCGGTACAATGACCTGTGCCCGATCCAGGAAGAGTATGAACGTAACTCCGATTCCTTTCTACATCCTCTGCGGTTCGCTCGGCGCCGGAAAGACCACTCTGCTGATGCGGCTGCTGGAACATTGGAAAACACAAGGTCGGCGCTCCGGCGTCCTGATGAATGAAGCGGGGTCCGTCAGCATCGATGGTCCTCGTGCTGGAACGCTGGCCGAGCAGGTCATGAACCTGGCCGGCGGTTGTGTCTGTTGCGACACGAAAGAAGATCTCTCATGGGGAATCGCACAGCTGGTGCGCGATCATGGGTCGGATATCGTGATTCTGGAATGTTCTGGCCTGGCCGATCCGGCTGAAGTCATCGATGCGGTGACGGACGCCTATACGGCACGGTTGGTTGCTCTCGAACGAGTCATCGCACTCTTGCATCCGGTCTCGACAGAAGAAAGCCACTCCAGCGCCTATGTGACGACGCAAGCCATCCGCTGCGCCGACGAACTCATCTTGAACAAGCGGGACCTCTATGTTCCAGGCCATTGGGAGCGGTTCCGCGCCGGGATCCTCGACCAAAACCCCTACGCCCGTCTCTGGGAAACGTCACATGCACGGCTTGATGCCGCCGATCTTCTGGCGCCACGTCCATCGATGAAACAAACCGCACCGACGAATGTGCTGTTCGGCAAGTCGCGATCAGGCTCCTCGCAGCGCGCGACATACCATCCCCTCGCCACAACGATCCCGCTGCGGGGTCCACTCAATCGGCAGCGATTCCTAGCTTGGATCAAGACGTTCCCCAAGGAACTCGAGCGGGCAAAAGGCTATTTCAGATTTGCGAAAGAGCCGGAGCTGCAAGAATTCCAGTATGCGTTGCCGGAACAGGCCACGATCACGCCGCTCACTCTGTTGGATGAACCGGAGCCGGCGCTGGTACTCATTGGACGGGGATACGATGTGGAACGTTTGCGAACTGATCTCTTAGCCGCCTTGGAACACCAACCGGGGCATGAGTATTAGGACTGCACTTCCGCTTCCTTGACCAGCCCTACGACCGACACCAACTTTTTCCTGAACCGAGGCCATCGCAGGAGTGCCCAGGCAGCCCCTCCACCCAATACCCCTCCAAGCCCCCACCCACCCAGTACATCCGTCACATAATGCGCGCCGACATAGACCCGCGCAAACCCGACCAGCGCCACGATGGGCCAGCTGATCCAGCCCGTCCTAGGATAGAGGACTTGTAAGAATGCCGCGATCGCGGCGGTATTGGTGGCGTGATTAGATGGAAAACTGAACAACGCTCCGCAGCCGCTCGGCTCTATCTTGACTGCTTCGACAAGCGCTCGACATGGTCGAACCCGTTCAAAGACCCATTTGAGCTGTCCGCCGAAAAAATCGGACAATCCGACCGCCGCTCCTAAAACCGGACCTCCCAGCAACGCCTCTCGTCGATTACTCCAAATCCAAAACGCGATGGCGCACGCTCCAGGCACATAGAGCATGCTGCGATTTCCCACTTGAAGGAAGAAATGATCGGCGGCCGCCGACTGGCCAGCCAAGCCGTTGATCGCCAGGAACAGCGTCTCATCCACGCCCATGGGTGCGACGATAAAGTGTTCCCCGTCACCGGTCAAGCATCAACCGATCTCTCGCCGAATCGTGTTGGAAGTTTCACCGTGTTCGGAAATGGATGCGGACTGTCAGCTCGCCGTCGACCGGATCGTCCCCATTCATCTGGGGATCGAACGTCCACCTGCCCAGTGCATGAACTCCGGCTGCCGTCAGCTCTCGATGTTTACAGGGTTCAAGCACCACGACGGTCACCTTCGCGTGCTTGGAGACCAAGAGGCGGGCTTTCATCCAATCGTCGATCTCTTGACCGTTGAGCGAGGCGGGAATACCGGGCCATGGGGTGGACTTGGCCACGGGACCCAACTGCCGATCTTTATTCAGAGGCAGTCCATGAACATGCACCTCCGGCAACTCCAAGACATCTTCCTGGTGGTCGCCTTCGTGCGTGGCCTCGTCGCCCACCGCCGCGAACGCAGCGGCGGGGCTAAGCAGCAGGCCGAGGACGCAGGCCTGTACACTTTGTCTGCCGATGAACCGTAAGGTCTCAACCAATATATTCATCGAGGCACTTTATATATCAGAAGAACCATTGCCCGCGGAAGAAGAAGGAGCGCGGCATGCCGGCATGCGAGACACCGAGGCCGATACTGCCCTCCCCCTGATTGATGAAATACTTTTGATCCAACGCATTCACGATATCGAACCCCAACAAGAATTTCTGGCCATGCCAGGGTAACGGAATCACATGCGCGATCGAAAAATTATAGATCGTGTATGTCGGGCTATGACTCGAGTTGGTCTTGGCGCCTTCTTCTGCCGTCCGCAAGCCTGATGCAAACAGCACCTGTCCGGTGATGGTCGTCCGTTCGAACAACCGATAACTCAGGACTCCTGACGCGGTCAGCGTCTGCTGGTGATCACAATGGACCCCGCTCCGTGAATTGATGTCCCCGATTTCCGCCGCCTCCAATAAAAAGTGGCCGGATTGCAGCCCATACCCCTTACACTGTCCCCATGCGATATTCCCACGTCCCGTTAGATTTTCCATAAACCACACCTTGAGCGCGGCATCGGCACCTCGGGCCCAACCTCTCTCAAAGGCAAAATAGTTCAACAACGGCGTTGTCCCAAACTGACCGGCGTCCGAAAGATAGTTGGCTAACTTATAATAGCCCGTCAGCTGCAGAGTTGCCCAATCCGTCAAGGAATGGACACTGCCGATTTGAAAGTAATGGGCCCGTTCCGCCCGAGGTTGGTTGTTGGTCGTATCTTCCGGAGCCGCTTTTGTTCCGGCCGTATTCAACTTGGCGAAGGAAATCGCTTCCAGATTCGGAGGAGTAAACATGCGACCGTAGAAGGCGTGGAAAGCATGGGAAGGATTGTATCGGTAGGTCACGCCGATTCGGGGACTGACCTGTCCTTCGTCACGAAGGTACTGGACTATATCGGCACGTACACCGATGTTGAACGTCCAATGTTCGTTCGGAGTCCACTGATCTTGAATCCAGAACTCCTGTCGCCAGCCGATCAATCGATTATCGGCGTTCGGAGTGATCACGCCTCCCGTCGGATTTCCCGCTCCGTCGTCGAGAAACGTAAACAGTCTCGTCTTATTGATGGCTTGAGTCCGATCGATCTGAAACCCGGCTTTGATCAAATGTTCCTTACTATGGACGTACGTGTAATCCAGACGCACGCCGCCTGAATAGCCGGTGCGATCTTGGCTGCCGGCTGAGAAAGGCTCCGTTTCGTCGGGCACATAGGCCAAAACATTGAATGGGTCTGTCCTGAACGTCGCCCGCGTGTGGCGGAAATATCCCGCGAGGCTGAAAAAGTTACGCGTGTTGATATCGTGGCGCCACACCAAATGGCCATATTGATTGTTCTCTTTCTGGTTCTCATCTACCATTTCCGATGGCACGGGCGTAAACCCTCCCGGTAAGAGACCCACAATGGTGGGATTGAGAGCCTGTCCAGGGAGCGTGGGAATCTGATACTTCGCGATGGAGTTCAAGAACAACAAGGTGAAGTTATTGTTGTTGTCATGCTGATAGTCTCCACGAAACATCGTTTGGTTGCGCTCGCTCTGGCCATGAAAAATTGAATGACCCAGAGTAGGCGGTTCGATGCCACGATTCGTGGCTGTATGACTGTTCAAGAAATAGTAGCGGAACTTCTCACCGATCGTCCCACCATACTCGACCGATGGGTTGATCGTTTTATTGGAGCCGCCGAACATTTGGATCGAACCAAATCCGGGTTTCGTCCCGCTCTTGGTCGTAATGTCGATGAGCGCAGCCGTTTTGTTTCCCACGTTGGCTTCCATACCGCCCAGCACGATATCGGCCCGCTCCCAAGCCCGCGGGGTAATCACATCAGAAAACGTGGACGACACCGTGTCCGGAATCGGGACGCCGTCGATACGCAGCTGAAGATTGGCATGGTCTTGACGAATGTGCACTTGCTTTAACGACCCGTACACGGCACTCGGAATCGTCACCAGCAAATCTTCAAGATTGATGTTGTTTCCACGAGGAAGGACTTCGATTTCCCTCCGACTGAGGGAATAGGTCTCGCTGGACGCTTTGGTCGGGATGGGAGGCAACGGGGAGACCACCTCAAGCGCCACTTCCTTCGTCTTCGACAGGGTGAGCGTTACCGGCTTCTGTGGCTCCTCGCTTAAGCTCAACACCACGTATTCGCTCCGATAGGTCTCCTGCACTGCGCTGACGGAGTAGGTACCCTTCTCCGGCACGGTCAGTTTGAATTCGCCGGCAACGTTCGAAACCCCGGACGATACCATTTCACCTTCCTGATTTTTCACTTCGATGATCGCCTGCGGCACCCGCCGAAGGTCCTGGTTTTGGACAACCCCCTTGATCGCCAGGATGTACTCGTTGTCCTGCGCATACACGACCGAGAATAGCCCCCCTACCGCAACCAGAACCATCAGCGCAACGGTCCTGTTCAACACACGTCTCATGACTGGATGCATCATGTCCCTCCTCACTCACAAACCCGCAATAAGTAAGCTGAAACGGATGGACTTGGCAGACGTCGTCCGCACGGCCCATCCATCGATTCTGTTACGTGACGTGATATCTCAGCTATACTTGAGGCGGAGCGCGGGAAGGACCGATGAGCAAGAGGGCTGTCGACAGGAGTACGGATTCTGGTGGAGGTTCCTGCTGCCGGACAACATCGCACACGGCGAATCGCGGAAGATCCAGATCGACCGAACCGGCAATATGGTGCTGGACCCACTGACAGATGTCCGTCTCCGAATGTTCATGGCCATCCGAATCGGCGGCAGCCAACTCGTGGTGAACATCCTGAGCGGCGGCGAACGGAGCAAGCCCCAGGATGATGCAGATCATCCCCAACGCCGCTCCGGAGCGGAGTAGCGGCCAGAGGTATCTCAGCCTTCTCAAAAACATGGCGGTAGAATAGCCATCCATAGGTCAGAATTGCAAGAACCGCTGAAACCGGTCGTCAGATGACTCAATCCAGTCCCATCAGCAACCGGTATGGACTTTTACGGTGCGATTCGCTACAGTGCTACCCCCTCGGCCAGGGCCGTTGAGAACACTTACGGACGCGACCATATCATGAGTAGACCCATCGACAATCAACATGTTATCGAAATTAAGGCGCTGCCCTCCCCGCGCGCCATCAAGACCAAACTTCCGATTACCGATCAAGCGGCTGCCCTCGTTGTTGAAACCAGAGAAGCCATTCGTCGAATCCTCCATGGAGAGGACCGAGACCGTCTTCTGGTAATCGTCGGCCCTTGCTCCATCCATGATCCCGGAGCGGCCTATGAATATGCCGCCAAACTGAAGCCCGTGGCCGATGCTTTGCGCGATCGCTTCCTGATCGTGATGCGGACATATTTTGAAAAGCCACGCACCACAGTCGGATGGAAAGGCCTGATCAATGACCCGCATCTCGACGGGACCTGCGATATCGCAACGGGGATGGAGTTGGCCAGAGCGATTCTCCTCAAGATCAATCAATTGGGCCTCCCTTGCGGAACGGAACTGCTGGACCCCATCAGTCCACAGTACATCGCCGACCTCATCAGCTGGGCGGCGATCGGTGCCCGTACAACCGAAAGCCAAACGCATCGAGAAATGGCCAGTGGCGTGTCCATGCCGGTTGGTTTTAAGAACGGCACTGAAGGCAGCCTCCATGTCGCCGTCAATGCCATGACTTCCGCCCGCACCCCACACCACTTCGTTGGCATCAATGCCGACGGCCAGACTGCCATCATCAAAACCATGGGCAATCCCGACCGCCATATCGTGCTTCGCGGCGGAGGCGGACGAACGAACTACGAAGCACAGGATGTTGCCAAAGCTGAGGCTGCGGTCGCCGGAGAAGGCATCGCCCGCCCGATCATGATCGACTGTTCGCATGACAATTCCAAGAAAGATCACACCCGCCAAGGTTTCGTCGCCCATGAAGTGCTGCGGCAGTTTCGTGAAGGTCGCCAGACCATCATGGGCTTCATGCTCGAAAGCAACCTGCATCCCGGGAAACAGGCGTGGAGGGAAGGCGTGGCTCTTCAGCATGGCGTTTCCATCACTGATGCCTGCTTGGGCTGGGGCGAGACCGAACAGCTGTTGCATGAGTTGGCCACCGCAATCACTCCGAAGCCCGTCTCCTGATCTCTACCTGTTCCCTCTACCAGAAGCTCTTGTGCCTTTGCAGCAATGCCCACAGGACTTCGTGACCGATGGGCCATCGGGATGCCGATGGCCGCAACCGAGATCACCGAGTCCACCGCCGAACATGTTCTTCAACGTTGCAAGAGGCGCCAACGAATCCGCAGGCAGGTCCGACAGACCGGCCATATGTGCAGCCAAATCCACGCCCGCCGAGAAAGACGACAAAATTCTCGACAGCCCAGTTCCACATCGCGGACACGTCTCAACCGGAGGCTCGCTCATCGATTGCCGAAAAGCGAACCGTTTCGGGCAGTACAGTGACTCCAAGCAGTGCTCGGCCACATATTCATAGATCGGCATGGTTGACGGCCCCCTTCTCTTCCTTGATCTCGAACCGAGCTTTTCTTACGTCTCACCACGACAAGCTGATCAGGATGAAGTCCGGCAAAGCCGATCGTGCCAATGTGTATCCAATCGGAGTCATTACGAAAGGCTCGGTTGGGCGTGAATTGACCGACTTCCGAGCGTTGAAGGAAGCCGGTTGTGTCGCGGTGTGATGACGGCCGGCCAGTGATGGAGGAACAGCTCCTGGATCGAGCACCCAGCCGCCAGCTAGAATACGGACGAAGGGCTCCGCCTCTGAGTACCTCTTGTTGACCATCCGTCACCATCGGTCTAGACTTTATCAGGTCGTACCCAACTCTGTTCACGAAAGGAGTCCTTCGATGAGTGACCACCCTATCCATGTGCATCACAATCATCGGCATGGCACGAACTGCGGGCATCCGGCCATCTCCCATGATGACCACACCGACTATCTACATGACGGACATCTCCACCATCCGCATGGCGACCATGTCGATGAACACCAGCTCGACATCACCACACAGAACCCGGCGGCATGCACGCCAAGCCATCGCTGCGATGGGCATGAGGCCGGGCATCGCCATGGTACGAACTGCGGTCATCTGACTGTGCCTCACGGTGACCATGTCGATTATCTTGTCGCCGGCCACTTGCACTTCGCCCATGGCGCTCACTGTGATGATCATGGATTCCTGCAACTCGCTTAGTACCTAGTGTCCGGTGCTGGCGTGGGACGCTTGACTCAACGGTGCCCCAATCTCGCCGATCAGCCGTTCTAGAAATCCTCTTATTGAGGCCGGCCGCATTTGATCGGACGGAATCTCAACTTTTAGAAAAACCCCGTCCCGCAATGCGAATAGTCCGTGAGCGATACGATGATGATCCTCCACGCCGACTCCAAAGGCCTCCCGACTCGCCTGATCCGCGCAACAGAGGGAGTAGCCTGCGGCTTGAACATTCGGATGAAAACGGTCCACTTCCCGCCAATGGTCCTCGTGATCCGCGGACACATGAACGATCTTCCATTCCGGCAACCGTTCGCGGCCACGCTCCTCAAGATCGACGATTTGCGCGAGACAGGCATGCTTTTCAATATTAGGCAGCGTCGAGACCACAACCAGACCGTAGCGAAGTTCATCAGCGGTGAGCGGTTTATCGGCAAGCCTCGCAGCAGGAATGACGGACTCGCGATCAGGGGTTCTCCACGAAACGGAACCCGTCCTGTAAGTTGATGCTCTCTCTCCTAGCTGCGCTTGCCTTGTCATCTTCCGGCCTTCCGTCGTTAATGCGGCAACATGGTCAACGTCGCGATGGTCACCATTCCCGCGATCATCATGGCGAACTGCCAGACCCCCTTGGCCGCCCCCATCCGTCCATGCAAACCAGGCACGAGATCGGCCAACCCGATATACAGGAAAGAAGCGGCCGCCACGCTGAGCGCATAGGGAACGATCGTCTCCGCATAACCGAGTCCTCCATAGGCGGCGACGACACCGACCAGCGTCCCCATCCCCGATAGGGTGTTCCAGAAAAACGCTTTCCAGCGAGAAAACCCGCTTGAGAGGAGAATCGTGAAATCACTCAGCTCTTGCGGCACTTCATGGCCCAACACGGCGAGCGTCGTGACCAACCCCAGTCCCGGCGACGCCACACAGGCCGCACCGATCGCGATGCCGTCGGCCATGTTATGGACCGCATCGCCGATCAAGACCAACATCCCCGTCTTCTTCTCCATCCCCTGAGCATGGCCCTGTCCATGTCCGTGGGTCTCGTGTCCGCTTTCAGGCAGGTCCTCGTGCGAATGTCTCCAGATCACCGTCCACTCCAGCACGAAGAACAGGACGAGTCCCGCCAGAATGGATATTCCCACTTCGTAAACATTAATTCGCTCCAACGCCTCGGGAATCAGCCCGATGATCGCGGTAGCCAACATCGTCCCCGTGGCGTAGCTCAGCAGATAGGGCATCACGCGTTGACGCCACCCGTCCGGAATAAACAAGACGACCGCGGCGGGCAAGAGAGCACCCAGACTTCCCAACAGCCCTAGACACAACACAAACCACCAGGTCGACTCGTTCGGCAAGCTCACCGCTCCTCACAACGGCCATGTTGCTCCTTATGAACACCGTTACAAAGCTGCATCGTTATACCTCGTGCTCCGACAGTTCGATCACCCGCGTTTTCACCAATCCTCGTTCGCCGAATGAGACGCGCCGACGCCAGGGAAGCCACAGGCCATTGACGTCCTTATATTCATTGACGTAGCTCTCCATTCCGATCACGGACTGCCCATCGAGCGAGAAATAGGTCATCACATAGTGGCTGGAGTATTGTTTTCCATCCGGCGCATGATCACAGCGCTCGATGGTGTTGACTCGCCGCTCCGTCATCGGCGTGATCCGCCCGATCTGGGTGTACTGCCCGTCCTTGATCCGATACCAGGAATCGAGCCGTCCTCCGGTCAGCAGCACACGACGACCTCGTGGGTGCGGCACAGCGGGATCATCGTGGGGATCGAAGGACAGCACATACTTGCCGTCGCCTTCTTCGAACGTGGAAAACGCCAAGTGCATGCCCTGGGTCCAGAGCCGTTCTCGCACCCACTCTTGAATGGCGGCATCGGCTGCATCCAACCGCACCGTCGTCTCCTTCCTCGGCACCAGACTGACGCTGCCGCTGTAGACACGCCCCTCATCGTTCAGCGAAAGCATCGCCCGGTATCCGGCAAAATCAGCCGGCCATCGATACATGCGACCATGGGCGTCTTGAACCTGCCGGCGCGCCGCCGGATCATCGGCAGGCGTTGCCGCCTGGCTCGCCATCGGTTTCATGGTCTCACTCCCTTGCATCATGACGTCCTCCTTGTCGCACCACCCCATCGTGCCGTGTGGGGTTTCCCCCGGCGAGTGGGTCTCACCAGGCACGTTTCCAAGCCCTCGAGAAAGCGTTGCCAGGGTACCCGCCGTCCAATGACCACGAGTCTGGCCTGTGATTGTCTGACTCCTGTATAGGGAGTCAGTGCCAACGACCCCATAATCCATTGAAGCTCTTGAAACCCAGTTCGCCCCTGCACTTTCACAAAGCCCTTCATGCGGATCACAGATCGCTCGAATCGCTTCAACCAGGCTTCGAGACGAACGGGATCGAACGATTTCAGAATCTTGAAACTCCCACTCCGATACCCGATCGCTGAATCCTTGACCGTACCCAGTTCAATCGATGGTGTCTTCATCATCGCCATCCCCGTGAGCACTCGGCCCAGTTCAACCTCGGCATGCACCGCCCGGACGATTGTGGCCGTCGGATTCACGGCCTTGATACGCCGTTCCACGAGATCGGCCTGACGGCCGTTGATCTGATCCAGCTTGTTCAACACCACCACATCCGCCTGCTTGAGATGATCTTCCGCCGCAGGCCAATAGGCCCCGAGTTTCAAAAACCGTGGCCCATCGACCATGACGATCACCGAGGCCAACGCCCCTCTGATTTGTGAGCTCGACTGAGTGAGCGCCTTCTCCACCCCCATGACCACTTGGCCGGTATCCGCCAACCCGGTCGTCTCGATAAACAGCGGTGCCCCCTTCGTCTCCTTCACCAGGTGTCCGACTTTTTCGCTGAACTCTCCCGACAGATCACAACAGATACAGCCACTGAGGAGTGCCTGGAGTTCGATGTCGTTCGAGCGAGGATGGTCATGGAGCAAGGCCCCATCCACGTCGACTTCTCCGAATTCATTCATGAGCACGGCCGGCTTCACGCCTCGGTCCAGTTCGTGCGCCAGTGCCCGTTTGAGCAGAGTGGTTTTTCCGCTCCCCAGAAATCCGGCGATCACGTAAATCGGTGTCACCTTGCTGCGGCGGCGGGCATGATCAATGCCGGTCATGATGTGCCTCCCCCTTGACGGCCAACTCCTCGACATCGGATGGACCGATTTCAGTGGCTGTCTTATGAATCTTGTACTGTTGGGTATCGCGCGATCCTTTAAGTACGGCGATCACGGTTTCGATCGGCGGACAGCCTGGTTCGCGACATTCCAATTCCGTGACCATGACCGTCGTCTCGTCATTCAGATGAAACACCGCTCTAGTCCAAGCTTTAATACGATCGGCCTGATCCACCGGAATCGTCCGCTTTCCACCGAACAAGTTCATGCCCGATCCTCAATGCCATGAACGGAAAAGAGCGACACCACGCCGTCACTGGCGCCGGTCGCCAACCAAGAATCATTGGAACTCCAGGCCACGCACGACAGTCCACCGGTCTTGTTCACCTCCTGACTCAACAGAGGTTTGGTCGTCTGCGGCTCCCAGAGACAGAGCAGCCCGTCTTCTCCGACCGTCGCAACGAACGATCGGTTGGGATGGCAGGCAATTTCCTGAATCCATCCCAGATGTCCTTTAAAGAGCCGACCGCCGGTGCCTTCGAATTTCTTCATATTCCATGAGACCAAGGACGGGCCGGACGCGGTGAACAGGTTGAGACCGTTATGGTCGAATCGTACCGACGTGACTTTCACGGGATAGCCGGACATGTGCCAGTTCTGCTCACTGTCCGTGCGGAACAAATGGACTGACCCGTCGAGGTTTCCCGAGGCCAGATATTGCCCACTCGGACTCACCGCGACAGTCAACAGGGCGCCGTCATAGGGAAAGGGCCTCACCGGTTTCTCCTGCCCGATCTTCCACAGCCAAGCTCCCCCATAGGCAGAGGCCACGACGCCACCGCCACGCGGCATCCAAGCCAAAGCGGAAATCGTCGTCTTATACGCCGGCACTTCAGCGGCAAGCTCAGGGATGGACGCAGGGTCGATCCTCCAGATGCGAAGCGTTTTCCCCGCCGACGCGGCCAGATACTGACCATCCGGCGACCAGGCAAGATGCTCGACCCACGAACCTTGCGCTCCAACGGAGAGCACCGCGCGTTCCTCTCCGGTGTCGGCATTCCATATTCGGACGACACCGTCCTGCCCCCCCGTCGCTAACTCTTGCCGCTTTGGATGCCAGTCCAACGTCATGGCGGACCGCTGATGCCCCTTCAGTTCGCTAACAGGGTTGAGAGAAGCAGCTTCCCAGATGGCCACTTGGCCCGACGTGGCGCAAGCGGCGAGTCTCGTGCCACCGGAAGAAAAGGATACGCGATGAACGTAATCGCCGAGCAGCACTCGACCGATCGGGCTCAGCGTGACGACCGCCTGGCGTTTAGCTAGACGAGGCATGATCGGAATCCCTTCGTCAGCGCGGCACGATCCAAATCTTTCCCGATGAATACCAGCTGATTATTGCGAACCTCACCGGATTTCCACGGGCGATCGGCTTTGCCGTCGAACAACATATGCACGCCCTGGAAAACGAACCGATGGTCCCGATCTTCAACATTCAAAATGCCCTTCATCCGATAGATCTTTGTCCCCATGGTGCTCAGCACCTCGCGGAACCAGTCGTTCACCTTTCCCTCATCGACCAATCCATCCTCGACGAGGGCCACGGAGAACACGCTGGGATCATGCTGGTGCGCCTCTTCTCCTAAGAAGTTGGGATCGATTTCGAGCTTGCGGCTCAGATCGAACGCGCCGATATTCAGCAATCGATTGATCTCAATCCTCGCATCCTTGGTCCGATGAATCTTCGCCATCACGTTGATCGCCCGCACTCGTGCTTCCAATACATTGACCGCCCCCGCCGGAACGAGGTCAATCTTGTTCAATAAGATGACATCGGCAAAGGCGATCTGCTCCTTCGCTTCGGGACTCTTGTCCAGATGTGCCCAGATGTGCTTGGAGTCGACGACGGTCACGATGCCGTCCAGCAGAAGCCGCCGCTTCATCTCATCATCGACGAAGAACGTCTGCGCAACCGGGGCCGGATCGGCCAGTCCGGTCGTTTCGATCACCATGTAGTCAAATCGGTCCTTCCGTTTGAGAAGATTCCCGATGATGCGGATCAAATCTCCCCGTACCGTGCAGCAAATGCAGCCGTTGTTCATCTCGAAAATCTCTTCATCTGCCCCGATGACCAGCTGATTGTCGATGCCGACCTCGCCGAACTCGTTCACAATCACCGCCACTCGCTTGCCATGCTCGGTCGTCAGAATGCGGTTGAGCAGGGTCGTCTTCCCTGCCCCCAAAAAGCCGGTCAACACCGTCACCGGCACCGGAGCTAACAATTCAGCCGTGGTCGCCATACACACCTCCTCATGACACAGGTTGAAAAACTCCTCGGACACATTCTGCAGGAGAAGATCGGATGCCATTCTTCAGGGTACTGAAGAACGCCCAACCCCTTGAGTGCCGGTTTCCGGGAGGCGGAAAGCGACAACTACCCGATCTTCCCCGCATAAGGTGCAGAGAACAATCCACAGCCACTCAACAGTAGAACTGGATAATTACGAGCTGAAGGAAGGAGGACCGCGGACAGAATCAAAAGGACGGGAGATGTACCTGAAAGCGACCTCGACACGAGACGGAGGTGCGACAATAACGGGAAGGAGCACAGGCGGTGGCGTAACAGAATGGAGACCAGCACTGGCGGCATGGTCGAGCCAGGCACAGACATCCTGATCGGAATGTTCATGACTCGTTCCGGCGGCAAAGGTATGTTCCAGCAGCAACGGATGGAGCGTCAGCACCAACAATACATAACCGACGACAAGAGTCCACCTGCTACCTACACCTATCAGTCGAGTCATCGGCATTGCGGACACCAACCAAAAAATTCAAGAGCGTGACCGTCTACGGCAAATTTAGTCTGCTCCTCGATGAGCTTCGTCAACTTTTTCAACGGGCACAGCATCAGATCAATGATTTTCCCACAGCCTCGGCATTGAATATGGTGATGATGGGCCCGTCCATGAACCACTTCATAGCGCATCTGTCCTTCGTGAAACCCGACGGCATTCACGAGACCCAACTCTTGGAGCATCGCAAGGTTGCGGTAGACCGTCACAAGATCGACATCCGTTCTGGCCTTGACCAAACCCGCATGCACCTCGGCGGCAGTGATCGGGAGTGTGTTTCGCTCAAGAACGGCGAGAATGGCCTTTCTGGCCTTCGTGAGCTTCTTCCCACCCGCTTTGAGACTATCGACAATTGAAGTGGCCATTGGCATTCTGTAATGCAAGTTGTTTGCATTTAACAGTTTCTGTCGCCTCAAGTCAAGCGACCGCATCGCGAAGCGTGCTGCCTCGTGGTCCAATCATCACCACCGATACGTGATGCTCCCCACCACGGTCCGTTGCGCGCCGGGACTGCAGAAATCGCTCCCGCTTCGCGTAAAACATCCGTAATGATCCTGGTTCAAGAGATTGTTGACGTTGACCGCGAGTCGGTAATTCTTCCAGACATAATCCACCATCGCGTCTCCCAACACGAAACTCGGCACATTGAAGGTGTTGGTCTCATTGCCGTAGGTTGACCCTGTGTATCGCGCTCCACCCCCGATCCCCAACCCCTTGAACATTCCGCTTTGGACGGTGTACCTTCCCCAGATCGACCCAAACTGTGCCGGTGTCTGCACGAGTCGTTTCCCTTTCTCGGCGGGATTAACAGTTTCCAGCACCTCATTGTCCAAGAACGTATAGGAGGCGATCAGATCGATCCCCGACTTGAAGCTCATCAATCCTTCCAGCTCCAACCCACGGGAGCGCGCCTTCCCGCGCTGCACCGGCAGAAAGGTGCCAGGATCGAACTGCACGTAGTTTTCCCTCGTCAGGTCGAACAGCGCGACTGTGAACAAACTGCGGGTGCCCGGCGGCTGATACTTGATCCCGAATTCATATTGTCGGCCGGTCTCCGGCGTAAAAGGCTGCCCGGAGGCGTTTATCCCGATCGATGGTAGAAAGAACGTCGACCAGCTGGCATAAGGCGCCAACCCGCTGTCGAATAGATAGGTCAAAGCGGCGCGGCCGGTGGCTTTCTGATCATCCTGCTCGCTTGTGAGACCCGTCAGGTTGTTCTTGATTTTGTTGCTGGTCCAATCGTGCCGGCCTCCCACTGTGAGAAGCCAATGATCCATAAATTTGATCTGGTCCTGGACATACAGGCCGGTTTGAAACTGAGTCGTCTGCTGATCCAGAAATGTCGGAGGCGGAAGAAACGATGCGCCGAAATCGTGCGGATTGAAAATGTCGATGGGAGACGCGCCTGCAAACGTTTGCCGAGAATGTACCCCGATTCGCTGGAAATCGAGACCGCCCACGACCCGGTGATGGAACGGGCCGGTTCCGAAGGAGCCGTGCACCTGATTGTCGAGAGCGAATGAGGTCAGATTTCCAAAACTCCCGAAGACACCGCGTTGCACGGTGCGCAGATCGGCGTCGAATGAACTGCTGAACACCGTGACATCGTCCACCCGCGTCTGGTTGTACCGAAACTTCTGCAGGAAGCTCCAGTTCCCAGGCAACTGATGCCGCAGTTCATACCCGAATGACGATTCCACGCGATCATACTTGTCCACTCCGGGTTGTCCCGTAAAACGATGACGCGCGATACGGCCGTTGGGATTGAACCGCAGTGATCCTTCGGCGGGGAATGCTTGCGAACTGCCCAGCGTGTCCTTCTGGTAATTCACAAAAAACGTCACCTGTGTCTCGGAACTGATCCGCCAGGTGAACGCCGGTGCGATATACACACGATCATTCGGGACATGGTCGAATTGCGTGCCGCTTTCCCGAAAGAGGCCGGTCAACCGATAGCTGAAGGCATCGCTGTCGGTTAGTCTCCCGCCCAAATCCATCCGTCCCTCGTATCGACCAAAATTCCCCGCCAAGAATTGAAGCTCCCGGAGGGACGTAGTGGTAGGACGCTTTGAGATATAGTTGAGCAACCCACCGGGACTCCCTTGCCCGTACAAGAACGACGCCGGTCCGCGCAAGACGTCGATCTGCTCGGCGCCGTATGGCTCCAGGTTGTACCCCAGGGCGAATCCGGGATTCCGTAATTGCAAGCCATCCTTGAACAAGCCGTCGGTGGTGGCGTCAAATCCCCGAAACCGGAGCCATGTGAATCGTGGTTCAAACCCGAACGTCTCCGCTTGCACACCCGGCGTGTACCGCAAGGCTTCGGCGAGTGTATGCACCTCTTGGTCCACCATACGCTCGCGCGTGATGACGGTGATGGACTGCGGCGTCTCGATCAATGGAATATCGCTCTTGGTCGCGGTCCGCGTGTCCTCCGCCACATAGCCTCGTTCTTTCACATCTTGCACGACGATCTCCGGAACCGTGACGGGCTTCTTGACAAGAACGTCCTCCTCAGATTCGTGCAGCGGATCGGACGACACACGCGAAGTTTCATCCGCTGACACGTCGGTATCGGATGCCTCCGACACCAACGTGCCGGCACGAGGTGCAGTCATGCGAATGCCGAGCCTGGAACGTGACAAGAGTTCCGCAAGCGCCGTTTCCGGCGGCATCTCACCGGAGACGCCATCGCTCTCCATTCCTTCCACCATGTGCTCGCTGTACACCACTTGCCAACCGCTTTGGCGGACAAAGGCGTCCAACGCACCTCGGAGAGACTGCCGCTGGATGTCAAACATCATTGCCGCGCGTTCGATCGGTGACGCTGTCGGCGGCGGAGGCTCGGCCCATGAAACGTTGGTCAGTACACAGACCAGGCAGAAGATGACACAGGATTTCCCTCGACCGCTTCGCGGTCTATCGATCGGTTGGTTCACGATGCTCCTTTCATTGCATTCAACCTTGGTACGTATTCGTCAGGCGTTTACAGAAACTTGGCTCTAAGAAACCTGTTTTTGTCCACATGTCGCACAGGCGCCCGCCAGCTGGACGTTGGGCACACCCGTCTTCCTCACGCTCGTTTCAGCCAATCACCGACCTGAGGATGTGGGTGAAATACTTGTCTGTGATGCCGCTACATCTTGCGAAACAAGGAGCCCATTGTCGCCACTACGGCAGACCTACATCTCTTTCAATCGTCACTCCGGCCGCCCGCTCTAGGACACTCGACCACACCCATATCCCTACGGTCGCGGCGACCAAAATGGCGATCGCGGTCGCCAAACTGAGGAACACGGGGAGAGCGTCGTGGATGCGAAAGTCTCGTCTCGTCATGCGCCATCCTTTAGGTCAATGTCATCAACACACGGATTGATTCAATTCGGTCAACTCCTCAAGATCTCCCTTAGTGACACACTTCACTCGCGCCAGATCGGGTGGCTTGCGACGTTTGACCGAGAGAGGGCTGTGCCACAATCGATGCAAGGCGCCCAACCGCTGCCGCAAACGCCTGAAACTCCTCGCGTGAAAAGTGAATGGTCATTGCTCCGCTTATGAGGCGAAGCCCACCGCAATCGCATAACACCAGTTTCATCGGCTGATCCGTTCTGAGCAGTTTTTCCACGTTGCGTTTCTCCTTGTCCGTGTGAGTTGTTCTTACCTGTACGTACGGCGATGCACCGGGAGGATAGGCCGGCCAGGCCACACGAGCGCCTCCTCGCGATACCAACCGCAGTTCACGCACTTCCAATGCCTTCCCTGGTAGAAATCCATCGGCAGTTCCCCAATCAACATCTCTCCGCATTTGGTACAGATTCTCTGCATATCCCCCCCCTGACATGCGCCGACACTCGCATCCTGTCGGCGCTGCTTCGAATTGCGAGGCAATAAAAAAGCCCAAGGGTCGTCCTTCGACACCTTGGGCTCCGGTCTTGTCGACCTCTGGCCTCGCTACTTAACAGCGCGTACTACATAATCCGTATACTTCTCAGTACGCCTCTCCTCACAATTGATATGAGTTCTCAATATCATTATAGACAAGCCTTGTCAACCCCCTCCATTAGTCCCGCATTACAGTAGGCCACTGAGAAATGTGCGAAACAGCGACGTACTCGACATGAGACTGGTCATATGGCGATTGACCGTACCAAACCCGCATGTTGATTCTGTTCCTCACCAAAATGCCGGCGTACCAGTTGTACCTCGCCTCCGCTGCGCTGCAGCCATTCCCATTCCCGATGTGCTCCTCGATGTCCACAATCTCGATAGGGGTCATCTACTTGCGGGCTGCGGCAGTTGCATTTCTCTCCCTTAGGCGATGACACTAAGGGACATCATACCTTACCGTATAATTCCGATGTCTCGACCTGACAACCGTTTCCATGATCGGCTTCGTTCTCCCCGTATCGCGGCGGCTCTGGAACGTGAAATTAATTAAGTTGCTCATCACTCCGGATTTTCGTCTGCCTCGACTGCCGGGCGTTCCTCTGCCTCGTCGTCAGGTCACCTCGATTTATTACGACACGACGGCATATGACCTCGCTCACGCACGGATCACCTTGCGTTATCGGATAGATCAGGGGAAAAGGACATGGCAGCTTAAAATTCCGTTGGGTGACGACCGGCAAGAAGTGGAAGCGGCGGGCGACCAGACCGAACCTCCAGCCTCGCTGCGCGGCTTACTGATTCTCCACCTTGGACATCGGAAATTGGTGCCAGTCCTGACGCTGCGCGTCTGGCGAAGGGGCTTCCTGGTGCGTCATGGCCGAATACCCGTCGCTGAGATCGTCCTGGACACGGTGTCGGTCGAAAAAATGAACGGATCCGCCATTCAACGCTTTCGCGAACTCGAAATCGAACAGCGGCAGGGCGATGCGGCCGCGCTTCGCTCCCTCGAACAGCACATGCGCGAAGCCGGTGCTTCCGATCATGACGGACGGCCAAAGTTCTTTCGGGCCCTCTCGCTCCCAGTCCCCACCCCCCCTTCCCCGCCTGACGCGAGGGCGCCGGTGCTTGAGCACGTGAAGTGGGCGGTAGCCACACATGTTGGATGGCTCCTTGCCCATGACCCAGGCACAAGGCTCGGCGCCGAAAACGAGAGCCTGCATCAACTGCGGGTCGCAACGAGACGCCTGCGTGCGGTGCTCCGCACAGCTCAACCGATTCTTCGTCCTGCCTGGGTGACGTCCCTGCAACAGGAGCTCGATTGGCTCAGCGACCTTCTGGGGACGGCCCGCGATCTCGATGTCCAGATCACTTACTTTACGGAAGAAGCAGCCGGATTGAACGTACGGGACCGCAAACTGTTGGCCAAATTTATCGCCCATCTGTGCTCTCAACGAGAGGCCGTTCAGCAAATCCTCGTCAGTGAGCTCACGAGCGCCCGCTATCTCGAACTCATCCGACGGCTGCGACAAGCGGCACAGAACCCCTCGGTCGTGGAATCTCCCCTGACCGTGCGGCAACTCGCCAGACGAACATTCAAGCACCTGCGCAAGGCGATCGGCCGGCTCGCCTCCTCTCCATCGGACGCCCAATTGCACAAGATCCGCATCAAGACTAAGCGAGCCCGCTATGCGGCGGAACTAGCTCGCCCCTCGGTGGGCAAACCTGCCGGCCGTTTTATCGAGTCGGCGCGTGCAGTCCAGGATGCCCTGGGTATCCATCAAGATGCGATTCAGGCGGAGCGTCACATCCGTCAATTCTTGAAGTACTCGACGAGTGTGCGCGCCGGATTTGTCGCAGGACGCATGGCTGAACGACAACACCTTCGTCGAGACACCGTCCGCAAAGGGATGAAACGGCTGTTCAAGGCTTTGCTGAAACGGGGCAAGAAGGCCTGGGACCGATGATACCGTCGGACGAACCGATCAATTATAAAGAGAAAGCGAGACCCTCCACGACAGTCGCTGATGACTCGGGATGCGCACGGTGACGGGTGATAGTCCGCGAGGATCGCTACCTCGACTCCACTTCCGTACAAGTCATTTGATCCTTCGCCACATTGCGCACCCTAGCGACACCCTCTTCTCCAACGGTGCGTCACCGGAACGGTTACCAACGGGTTCCACTGGTATCCACCTATGTCTTGCGACCGCGTCACTGCGTAATCTTTGCTGCAAGCACATCGACCTGTTCGATGTGGGGTGGTTCAGCCAGCAACTCCGACGCTTTCGCCATCAGCGCTGCAGCAATCTGCCCGGCCAGATGCGCTTTGCGGCCCGCCTCATCGGCAAACGCATCGAAGATGCCGAATGTCGACGGCCCCAACCGCAGTGCGAACCAAATTGGCGTCGCGGCTTCCTGATTCGCCAGAGCAAGCCCACTCTCAAGAAAGCTGGCGACCTCGGCTTCCTTTCCCGGCTTGGGATGCAATCGCACTAATAATCCAACTCGTACCATGATGGCCTTCCTTTCCAATGTTGTGGATAATGGCAGGCGTATTCTAGGCACAGCATCCCGAATGAACTAGTGGCAAGAATGACAATTATGATACAGTTCTCGCCATGCGGATTTACGTGCTGACTCTCTCTGAAGTGTTCGACACAGGCTTGTCCACCCTTCTCGACACGTTCAGCGTGGCAAACGCTCTGGCGGAATCCGCCGGGACATCATCCACTCGCTTCGATGTGACGATCGTTGGTGTTCGATCCCGTATCCGCACGAGCCAGGGGTTGTCGGTACCGGCGCAGTCGACGTCAGGACTTCCCCATCCCGATGTTGTACTCGTTCCAGCCATCGGGGCGAAGCAGCCCGACACATTGCGAACGGCACTTGAACGGCGAGAGACAGCCGATGCACAAGCGTTGCTCCGTGCATGGTCTACCCGTGGCACCCTCGTCGGCGCAGCTTGCACCGGCACGTTTGTCCTCGCCGGATCATCGCTGCTCAACGGCCACCATGCAACGACGTCTTGGTGGCTCGCCCCGTTCTTCCGTGAACGGTATCCGCATGTCAAGCTCGACGAATCACGAATGATCGTCAATGCCTCGCGCTGCGTGACTGCCGGCGCTGCGCTGGCACACCTCGACCTGGCGCTATGGCTGCTGCGACGCCGAAGCCCAACATTGGCGTCCCTGACCGCTCGCTACCTCGTCGTCGACCCGCGGCCGTCTCAGGCGGCGTTTGCCATTCCCGATCACCTAGCTTACTCGGATTCGTTTGTCGAGCGGTTTGAGCGGTGGGCACGGCGGCAATTGCCTGACGGTTTTTCTCTCTGTGAAGCAGCTCGTGCCGTCGCCACAAGCCCACGGACGCTGGCACGCCGTCTGCAATCCGTGATGGGCAAGTCTCCACTCGCATACTTTCAGGATCTTCGTGTCGAACGAGCGATTCATCTGCTGCAGACCAGCGACGCCAGTGTTGACGAGATTGCCGCACTGGTCGGTTATGCAAATGGGGTGACGCTGCGAACGCTCATCCGGCGGAAGATCGGGCGTGGGGTACGCGAGCTGAGAGCGCGAATCTGATCTGACTTTCGACGGGCCGATACCTCCAAAAATCCGGGCGATTCTCGCCACGACAGACGCGGTGCTCCCCCCATAGCCTCACAGGCACGATGCAGAACAGCAGCTCGCGCCTTTCAACAGCCCTCCGGACGCTTCCAGCGGGCTTCTGTCATCACATACCGCTCAATCGCATCTATCGGCTTGCGCCCGTGCTCGGATTCTGGTTCAGAGAGAGGAACTACGTTCTGCCTTCTAGCTCATATGCGCATTCATGCTTTATCACTGCTTTTCAAAAAGGCGTCACGGGCCGCGATGCCGCGATCGGTGTGATCCGTAAAGAAACCATCGATCCCCGCACTCGGAAACGCTTTGATCTCGCCGGCGCCAGTGAACGACATGTTATCAATCCCCTTTGGTCTATTTTCGAACCCATCTCACACCACGAGAGTCGTCACCCCCCGTCGTCATCACACGTCTTTTGCCGCCGATGCGCCTGTCGCTTCAACCACCACATCCGCAGTGCAGTCACATAAAGAATGAGCGGAACGAACCCGCACACAAAGACGACCCATCGGCCGGCAAGACCGAATGCCTCACCGTTATGAAGCGGAAAGAGCCACGCCACAAAGGTGTCGCCGGCGCTGAAAGTCTCCCAATCACGGACCTTAAGAACCGTTCCGCTGTACTGATCCAACGAAACCACACTGTTGCCACTCGATTCTCGGACATCACCGGGTTGACGCACCCAAATATGGTACACATCCGTAACCTCATGGGGAATACCGATGAACGTAACCGCTCCTTGCGGAAACAGTCCCTTGGCGAGACCGACTGCTCGCTCGATGGAAAGGGCTGGCGCACCCGAGTTGGGATGGGATTGCAATGAACGTTCGTCGTCTGCTTCATCGACCGGGGAAAACACGGAGACGATTGGGATTACATAAGCTGGGAATACCAGATACAAGCCCGTGACCGCGAGCACTGACAGCACGATTGCACCATATGCTCCACTGAGTTTGTGCCCCTGGTGATGGCGACGGATCCGGCTTGTTCCGGCGATCGGGAAGAACGCCTGCCGCAACTTTTCTGAGCGAGGCCACCAGAGATATAGACCCGTGCCGATCGACAGGAGGAGTAAGATCGCGACCAATCCGACGATCGTCTCACCGGGGTCATCCAGCAGCAATGACCGATGCAACTCATAGATGAACGAGACGAGGTACCCACCCCATTCTCGATCCCGACTCAAGACCGCTCCGCTGTACGGATCAATCGTAACCTGGTACCACCGAAATTGGTCGAGTTGGTCAGTCGGCACCTTGTGCCAAGCTTTAACAACCTCGCCTTCGTGAGGCGGCAGCTCAAGGCCGTCCAGCCGGCCGCCGGGAGGAGCCGCGGCCTGGGCTGTCGCGAGCACTTCAGTCAGCGACTTGTAGGGACCGGAGCCGTTCGTCGTCAGCAGTGCCGGATTCAACCATTCATCGATGGCCTTATAGAACACTAAGAAACTGCCTGTGAGGCCCATCAATACGAAGAGCCCACCACCGAACAGTCCAAGATAGAGATGTACACGCAACCACAGGCGGCGGAATGGATGGCGGGGGATGGACGCGACAGACGGCAAGTCAATGCGGCGAATCTCGGGCACAACCGCATGAGTCGTACTCGACGCCCGCGCAATAGTCTCCTTGCGATTCATCATGCACATCCTACGAATCACCGGCACAGAGCCATACAACTTCCCGGCATATCCGTCATTAATGAGTGCGAGCTGGACAGGGACCGGATCAGAACCTACTGATGGGAGTTTACCGACGATGATTCGGATTCAGCCGCTGGGCGGCATTCCTCGGATGGCTGAATGGTGAATGGTCACGAAGCGCCCGCAACGCGTACACTTGATGACGAGCTCCTCCCCCTGCCACCGCGCGATCAGCTTGCCACAGTGGCACCGGACGTCCGTTCCCCTGGCCGGTGAAACGCATTCATTCATGTCACCATCTCCGCCTCTTCCCGTCATGATCGTGGCAACCGATCATGACATTCCTGGCCGGCACGCTCACGTTTCCCGACATAGCGCGCCGCTTCCATCCTCATTAATAGATACCGGAATTCCCCCGATCCGAAACGTCTCTCACATTCTCTGCCCATAGGCGCACAGATGATCGTTTATGCAGTGGGCACTAGCGGGCCCTGGTTATTTGAACGTCAACTTCTTGAGCTCGGACGCCGCCAGCTCCACTTCTCCGAAATCGGATTGCCCCTTGAAGCTGCCCGCGATGGCCAAGACAAAGTCGCCGGTCTTGCCGTCCGCCAGCGTAATGGAGATATTGGGCAACGACCCATTCCCGGACGGTTTGAGATCGATGAACTTGATGCTGTCGAATTTGATTTTGACCGTGGCTGTCCCTCGCTTGACCGGCACTTCTTTGAGTTCATGGGGGACAAACGATGTCTCGCTGATTTTTTCTTCCCAATAGAAAATGACGTTTTTCAGATCCGTCTCGACGCCTTTGGCATCCATGGCGAAGGCGTGAAAGGCCTTGTCCGCTCTCCCATCCGTTTTGTTCTGTGCCCAGGCCGGGCCGCCAGGCATCCAGAGCGCTCCGATGACGAGCATGGCTTGCGCCACATGCATTGTCGTTCGAGGGATCATCCAGCGATTCATAACAATTCTCCTTATTGATCGAATCACCCATCCAATCGATAGTTGATGGGGATAAGAATGGTGATCTGTCGTTGACCGAGAGGGTGCTTCAGTCTCAAGGGAGAGGCTTTCCTCATCACCGCCATAGCCTCCGCATCCAAGACCTCCCGGCCCGAGGTTTCGGCGATCTGAACTCCCATCACTTCTCCATCATCGCGAATGACCGCCGACACAACCACCTTGCCTTCCCAGTGGTTCATCCGGGCCAGCGCTGGATATCGTTTCAGCTCTTCGATGCGGCTCCAGAGCGTATCCCTCAGCCAGCCGTAATCCGCCCGCGTTTCGCGATGAAGCACCTGCCGATACTCCACCGGACGATGCTCGGTGCGTGGAGCGACCGACTCAACAGGCGCAGTCTCCTCGATCACGGGTCGCTCTGACGATTCCACCGGCGTCTCCACGACAGGGGTCGAGGTCACCGGTTCACTCTCTGTCGATGCGACGGCCGCATACTCCATCACCGGCTCGGCATTCATGACCACGTCCTGGACCATCCGAGTCGTTTCCACCGGAACGGTGACCTCCTGCTGCGCCGGCGGCTGTTCGGCGATCACCGGCTTGGTCTGTCGGACGGAGGGACTCGGCTTGGCAGGAGGGGGCGCCGGTTGCACGACCGGTTCAGTCTGTTGTGACTCCGTGTGTGTCGGCGCTTCCACCATTGAGATCTCCCATTGAAACAGCGACGGCGGAAGCGGTGGCTCCATGGCTTCTACGACGAGCAGCGATGCCGCGATTCCCAGGCCGTGCAGTAGAACCGACACCAGCCACCCATGCGTTTGATCGGACACCACACTTGTGTTTCGACGATCGACCGCCAGAGTAGTCATGATCGGAGCACCTCCAAACTCACTTGTCGAAAACCAAGCCCTCTCACCTCATCAACCACCCCCACAAACCGCTCCAACACCGTGACGCGATCAGCCCGGAGCACGACCGCGGACTCACGCGGATGCTTCGTCAGCACGGCCGTCAGCTCATCTCCTGGGATTGGTTCATCATTCAGGAACAGGCGGCCGTCGGCCGTCAGGGTAATCATCAGGGGCACGTCCTTGTGGTCGTTCACTGCCGTGGCTCTCGCCAGTTCGACAGGGACCTGCCCCGTCGAAATGAACGTGGCCGTGGTCAGGACAATCACCAAGAGGACCAACATGACATCGACCAGGGGAATAACGTTGATCTGATTCAGCTCACGTTCCATGCTGCACCTTATACAGCGTGAGCAACTCAGAGACTCGCCGCCGGAGGATGTTGTTCAGCACGACGCACGGGATGGCTACCAGCAGCCCGATGGCCGTCGCCTTGAGTGCCAAGCTGAGCCCAACCATAATTGTGCCGACCGCCATCGTGCCCGACGTCCCTATCGTATGAAACGTCAACATGATGCCCGAGACGGTTCCTAATAACCCAATGTAGGGTGCATTGGCAGCCACGGTGCCAATCACGATCAGCCGTTTGGTCAATGCCATTTCCAGTAGTTGTATGTTCTCGAACTGCGTCGGTGTCACTCGCCGATAGTAGAGCCACCGCTCCACCGCCACGGCCAGCGCCCATAGGCTGAGCGTGACCAGGAGCCCGATAATCCCGTAATCCACCAAGTGCTTCAGTGCATCCATCTTTGCTTACCCTCTTCCAAACATGAAAAAAGCCCACAGCCGCCGTACAGGCAGCCATGGGCTCCGGTCTTCAAGGACCTCTGGCCTCTGACTGAGACCATCGCGCAGCGTCGGTCTCAGATAGTGATTTTGATAATTAGTATCAATACATGGTGGAGAGTGTCTCTGTCAACCCCTTCTCTGGACACAACCTAGACTGGGCCCTGCCGCTAAATCTGTTCCTCTAGAACATAGCCAATTCATCACAGACCTAGCCATGACGGAGAGACACGCTCAACTTTATGTAGACGAATCGCGTACTGATTACCTCACCTCCACACAGAACAAGAGTCCCCTCGCCGATGGCAGCCCAGGTTGATCACACGGGACGCTACGACAGTTCCAGATGATAGCGGTCCAACGTCGTGGCCTTGTGACGCGCGAGATTAGACAGCGACTTGTTGTAGTCGATGATGGCCCGCAACTCGTTCCCCTGGGCCGTCGCCAGGTCGCGCTGGAAGTCCAGCGCGAAACGCGTGGTACTGAGCCCGACTTTCAGCCGTTCCTGTTCGGTTCTCAGCTGTTTTTCAGCCAAAATGCGCGCCGACTGAGTCGTTTCAATTCGTTTAAAGTCCGTCTGGACCCGACGCACGGCCTCACGAACGCCGAGGATAATTGGTGACGGACGCTTTCAAGGGCGATTTCGGCATTCTTGGCTTCCAGTTGCCTCCTCGTGTAGGTGCTGATGGCGGCGCGATTGCCGAGCGGGTAGCTGAACAGCAGGCCCGCGCCATAATTATAGAAATCTCCGCTGAAGTTTCTGGTGAACGAATTGCCAGTCGCTTCCCAGCCCAGAAAGCCCCATTGTGCCTTGGGTGGAGAGCGTGGGAAGCAACTGGTTGCGGGCGAATTGCTTATTGAGCTCGCTGGACTCAATATGCTTTTGGGCTTGGACGATTTCCGGGCGCTGCTCGATTGCCGTATCGATGGCCGCTTCGAGACTGAGGGGTTCGAGATAGACGACGGGGGCGTCGATGGGCGTGACGCGCACATTTTGCCGCAGTTCGGCTTCGCCTGGATTTAAGATGGTCCGCAGTTGATCTTCTTCATCGCGAATGATTTTCTCGGCTATCAAGACCTGTTCCACTCTGGAAGCGACGGCGGCCTCGGCCTGGAGCACATCGACGACAGACATGACTCCTGCCTTGGCTTGGCACGATTGTTCGCCAAGAGCTCTTCAGCCGCCTTCAACGCAGCTTGGGCGACCTTCACGTTCTCCCTCGCAAACACCAGTTCCCAATAGTTTTGTTCGACCGACGCAATGACGGTCAGGACCCGATCCCGAAAATGTGCTGTTCGACGACCGCATTGTTTTTGGGCGGCCTTGATGAAGGTCGGATTGATCGAGATCCCGGCATTCTTGAGCAGCGGCTGATTGAACGTGAGCGTCAACCCGCCTGTCCAGGCAGGGTTGAACAGGAATCCTTCGGCGAGATCCTGATTCACACTGTTTCGCGCCGGGCGATAACTCACGTCCACCGTGCCCCCGTCAAGAGGTTTGGTCGCGGCATCGACGCTCAACACATGGTTGCGCTGGTCTAACTTCGTGATCCGGTTGAGCTGAAACCCGGTCGCCCCGAATACGGGCCGATTGAGAGGATCGACCGTTCGGAGATACTGACCGTTCACACTCACCGTGGGATCGAACTTCGCTTGTTCGACGACGATGTCGGTCAATCGACTCTCTTTGGTGTGGCGACTGATGCTGATGTCGAGGTTGTTCTGCAGCGCGCGAACCGCCGCATCCGCCAGCGACACCGCTTTATGACGTTCCTCAAGAGGAGCCGGTGGGATGACATCCTCGCTCCAACTCCGAGATGGAGACACAAGGCCACACATCCCAACGATCATCACCGCTGCGAGCCCTGGGTGAACCGAAAATCGAGAGTCCATAACACCTTCCCATGACCAGCGTCTCCGCCGGAGAACCGGCACAACATCGGCTCTATGAAGTGATCGATCGCTCTCTCGAAGCCTACGACCCTATTCCTTCTGGTGACGAGACTACCCGACGTGCTCCACACTACATAAGCGGTCCTGCATCGGCCGATCTTCCCGAGTCGAAAGCCGAGGGGCTTTCGCGTAAGTCAGTGGTGGCGGCAGATCGCGGATCGATATCGCGGTTTGCGCCATGAAGACCATGAGGCTGCCACGTCCCATCGGTCTCAAGTCCCTTCGCGCCTGCAGAAAGGATCCTATAGCCGGCTGGAACCAGTATCAGCGTCACAAGGGTGGAAACGAAAAGCCCTCCGACGAGGACGACCCCGATCTGTCGTCGGCCCGCGGCCCCTGCACCGGTGGCCAGTGCGAGCGGCAAAGCTCCGAGGATGGTCGCACAGGTCGTCATCAAAATCGGACGAAGTCGTAACGCGGCCGCTTCAATGACCGCCCGGGACACATCGAGCCCTTTGTCACGAAGCTGATTGGCGAATTCTACGATGAGAATCGCGTTCTTCGTGACGAGCCCGATCAAGATGACCAACCCGATTTGACTATAGATCGTGAGAGTTCCATCGATCGCCGCCAGAGACAGTACCGCCCCCGACAGAGCCGGGGGCACCGCAAGAAGAATCGTCCATGGATGCCGGAAACTCTCGAATTGCGCCGCCAGTACGAGGAAGATCACCGCCAACGCCAGCACGAACGTGACATACAGGTTTCGATTGCTCTCCGCGAACATCTTCGACTCTCCGGCGTAGGCCGTCCTCATACCGGGCTTGATGACGTCCTTTGCCGTTTCATCCAAATAGTGCAAGGCCTGCCCCAGCGTAAAGCCGTCGGCCAGACCCGCGCTGACCGTGACGGCGCGCATGCGATCGAAATGATTCAGGGCTTCCGGAGCGGGCACTTCACTGATCGTGACGACATTGTTGAGTTGGACCAATGCGCCGTCATTTCCCCGAACATAAAGCCGACTGATGTCCGACGGTGTCTCGCGTTGCCGGTCGTCGATTTTGGCGATCACCTTGTACTGTCGGCCGTTGTGTATGAAGGTGCTCACCGGCCTTCCACTGAGCAATGTCTCGAGCGTCCGTCCGATGGTCATGACCGATACGCCGAGGTCCGCCCCCTTGTCCCGATGCATCTCGACGGCCACATGCGGAGTATTCAACGCTAAATCCATTTCGGGCGTCAGGAATCCGGGATGGTCCGCCAGCCGTGCCATCATGGTTTCCGCAACCCGCTGCAACTCCTGATAGTCCAATCCTCCAAGGACGAACTGCACGGGCGTCTTATCGGACCATTCCCCGATAGCAGGAGGATTCAATAAGTAGGCCTTCACGCCGGCCAACTTGCCGAGTTGTTGATTCACACTTGCGATGATCTCCTGCACGCTCCTGGTACGATCGTTCCAATCCTTCAAGGTGATCCAACTCTCGGCTCGATTGACTCTCGTCGGACGGTCTCCACGGGCTACGATCGTATAAATGTGTGTAATCTCGGGGACCGTCTTGAGCAACGATTCCAATTCCTTGGCGTAGGTATCGGTATATCGGAGCGTCGCGCCCTGGGGCGCGGTGAGAAAGCCGGAGAACCACCCCGCGTCTTCGAACGGGGCCAGCTCGGACGGGAGTCGATTCACGATGGACAGGCTCGCGAGGCTCGCTCCGATCGCGACGAGGACGATGACCGCCCGTGCGTTCATGACCCATGTCAATCCATGACGATAGCGTTGAACGACATCGTCCGCCAGCCGTGCCGCCGATTGAAACCGGATCGATCCAATGTCACGGCGAAGCAAGCGTCCGCACATCATCGGCGTGAGGGTCAGCGCCACGAAGCCCGACAAGAGCACGGCCGACGTGACGGCGATCGCCAATTCGGCGAACAGTTGACCTACGATTCCGGTCAGAAAGGCGATGGGGACGAAGACCGCCACCAGCGAAATGGTCGTCGCGACGACGGCAAAGGCGATTTCGTTCGTACCTTCGATGGCCGCCCGTACAGGTGACATGCCGGCGACGATCCGTCGATGAATGTTCTCCAGCACGATGATGGCGTCGTCCACCACGAGTCCCATGGCCAGCACGAGTCCGAGCAGGGTCAGCACGTTCAACGAACAGCCGGTCACCGCCATGACCGTGAAGGTGCCGATGATCGAGGCCGGAATAGCCACGGCAGGCACGAGCGTGGCGCGCACGCTCCCCAGGAAACAGAAGATCACCAGCACGACGAGAGTCAGCGACAGCCCCAAGGCCACATACACTTCATGCAGCGACTGTTCGATCGGGGTCGAACTGTCCCAGGCGAGCGTCATATGCATGCCGGCCGGCAGTCCCGCCGCGATGGCCGGAAGCCGTTCCTTGACCGCGCGCGCCACGGCCAACGTATTGGCCATGGACTGGCGAGACACGGAAACACCCAGCGACGGCTGGCCGTCGAATCGCCCGAGTTTGCGGGTATCCTCCGCGCCGAGTTCGACACGGGCCACATCCTCCACGCGAACCGGATACCCATCACGGTAGGCTACGATCAGCGATTCGAACTGTTTCGGCGAGTTCAACGCGCCCTTCAGCGACACACCGAATTCCATTTGACCGCTCTCGATACGGCCGGCCGGGATCGAGGCGTTCTGGTTGCGGATGGCCTCTTCGACCTCCTGAACGGTCAAACGTCGAGCGGCGAGCCGCTCTGGATCCAACCAGATCCGCATGGCATAGCGCCGTTCGCCGTCGAGGTATGCCGCCGACACTCCGGGAATCATCACCAACTGCGCCTTGATGAACCGGTCGGCGATGTCGGACATTTCCAGCTCGGAATGGCGGTCGCTGGAGACGGCAATCCACAGAATTTCCGTGTTCTCGGCCGCGGCCTTTTCGATATGCGGTTCGAGAATGCCCAGCGGCAGCAGCGGGCGAATCTGGGACACCCGATCGCGGACATCGTTGGTCGCCCCGTCCAGATCGCGCCCCAATTCGAATTCGAGCGTGATCAACGACGTTTCTTCGCGGCTCGCCGACGTGATCGTCCTAAGTCCTTGAATGCCGCTGAGCGAGTCCTCAAGCGGCGTGGTCACGTCCGACTCGATGACGGAGGCGCTGGCACCCGCGTACACCGTCCGCACCGAGACGATGGGCGGCCTGATGTCGGGATACTCGCGCACCGGCAATTGGAGAAAATTCAAACATCCGAACAGGATCAGCAACAGCGTCATGACGATCGCGAACACCGGCCGGCGGATGCATGTCTCGGAAATGTTCACAACGGCACCCGATGAATCTGGGAAGTGACGCTCATAGCAGGCAGGATTTCCGTCGTTACTCGGATGAGGTGATCGAGACGAGAGCGCCGTCGTGGAGCTTGTGGGTCCCGGTCCGGACCACATGATCGCCCTCGTGCAAGCCCGAGCGGACCTGAACCATTCCCCGTTCACGCAGGCCTACGGTGACTTCCGTCAGCCGGGCGGTTCGGTTCTCGACCCGAAACACCATGGCTTTGTCGTGCCGCAGAAATTCCGCCTCTTCAGGGATCAGCAACGCATGGGTATTCTCGCCTATGGTCAGCTTCACGGTGACGAAGAGGCCAGGGCGCAGGGTACCGGCCTGATTCGGAATCGCCGCACGAACCGCGACCGTACGATTGGTCGAATCGACTCGCGGGTCGATCGCCGTTACACGACCCACGAACGTCTCGCCCGGAAAGGCTTCCGTCATGACGGTCAGCTGCTGACCGATATAGAGACGACTCAACAAGACTTCAGCCACCTTGAAATCCACGTGGAGAGTACTCAGGTCCTCCAGGTTGACGATGGCTTGCCCCGGCTGGACATAATCTCCGACTGAGACGCGACGAAGCCCCACGGTTCCGCTGAACGACGCACGGATGACGGTTTTCTTCAGGCGGGCCGCATACAGCAGGCGGTTCGACGTCGCCGCTTGCCAGGCCATTCTGGCTTCATCGATCTGTTGAGCCGGCACAATGACCTCTTGCTGATCGTTCAGCCGTTTCAACCGTTCGTACGTCACCTGAGTCATTTTTTCCTCCGCCGCCGCCTGATTCGCTTGGGACTGCAGCTCTTCCGGGTCCAATTCGACTAGGGGGATCGCCCGCGCGACAAACTGGCCATCTTTAAAGTGGATCCGGCGGATCACGCCCGCAATCTCCGGCCTGACGATGATCGAGGCCATCGCTTCCAGCGTTCCCACGGCCTGAACTGATTCGGTGATGGACCCGGCGACGACCGGAACCACGTCCACGAGAATAGGCGGATCAGACCCAGGCGCGGCGGTCGGTGATTCGCTGGACGACCGGCCACCCAGCTTGATCGTCATGAAGACGGTCAAAACCGCGATCCCGACGGCAATAGTGAACGTTTTCAAGTTCATACCTGGCCTCTTCTCCTCGCCATAAGGTTCCAGACGGAGCCGATCGAGGCGGTACCCTAGCGTATCTAAGACGGATGAACCATTGGAAACCTCACCTACTAATAAGGACTATCACCTTAGGATTCCTCGCAGTGACATTCTTAGGGTGGGATTCGGTTCACGATGCAGTGAACCTAATAGAATGAGTCTTCACAGGACTTTTGCGGAATCTAAAATTCCTCTTGTCCTGTATCAGTGTCTTCATTTACAAATGCCTTTCAACTCGCTGTCGTGCGCCGGACTCGGATGGGTCCGAGCGACGTGCAACTCTGGGTAACCCCGGAGAGGCGCACATGTCCAGGAAGTCCGACGCGATAACGCCCATGCGTATTTTCTTATTATTGAGCCCTTTGCCATGGTGGCTGGTCACGGTGCTGGTGACCGCAAGCCTGCACGGCGTTGCCATGGCCTCGCCGGCTGACGACGAGAAGGCACAGACCATCGTCCACATGCTCGATTACATCGCCGTGGATTACCCGGAGTGTGTGCAGGATGGCACGGTCGTCAATGCCGACGAATACACGGAACAGCGAGAGTTCGCCATTCAGGCCGTCACGCTCCTCAATAAATTGCCCGCCGTGCCGGAACAGCCGGCGCTCCTGCAGCAGGCTCGCGGACTGCTCGCGCAGATCGACGCCACGGCGTCGGGTAGCGAGATTTCGGCGCTCGCCGGCCGGCTGCGTCTCGGCGTAATCCAGGCATGGGCGCTGAGCGTGGCTCCGCGACAGCCTCCCGACCTCCGGCAAGGTGCAAAACTCTTTGCGCAGCATTGTGCTGGATGCCACGGCTCGCAGGGGCGGGGCGACGGACCGCTGTCGACCGGGATGGAACCAGCACCACGCAACTTTCACGATGACGCTCGCATGCGCCAGCGCAGCCTGTACGGCCTCTACAACACCATCTCGCTCGGCGTGGGCGGCACGCCGATGCGCGCCTACACCGATTTTTCCGAGGCCGACTGCTGGGCCTTGGCTTTCTTTGTCGGTGGCCTGCGCGCGGATTCCGATATACTGGCGAAGGGAGAGGCATTGTGGCGGCAAGGCGAAGGGAAAGGAACGTTCAATAGTTTCCGCGCGCTGGTGATGACACCCCCCGGCGAACAGGCCGCCGCCGACTCGCCAATGGACGCCGTGCGCGCCTACCTGACCCGGCATCCCGATGCGCTGCAGACCATGGTTCACACACCACTCGCCTTCTCGCGCGCCAAGCTCGAAGAGGCATCGCGGGCCTATGCGAAAGGCGATCGAGACAGCGCGCGGCGCCTCGCGATCGCGGCCTACCTCGAAGGGTTCGAGTTAATCGAATCGACATTAGACAACGTAGACTCGCCGCTACGCCTTGAAACAGAACGTGAGATGATCGCGCTCCGCTCGGCCATCGGTGAAGGGCGACCGTCCGAGGCCGTGACGGCGCAGTCGGTACGAGTCATCGCGCTGCTCGACCGTGCGGACACCGCGCTCTCTGGAAGTAATCTGTCACCGAGTGCGGCCTTTGCCAGTTCCCTGGTGATCCTGTTACGCGAAGGACTGGAGTCGATCCTTGTGGTTTCGGCTATTGTGGCTTTCGTCGTCAAAACCAAGCGACAGGAGGCCTTGCCCTATATCCACGCCGGATGGATCGGAGCCGTCGCGTTGGGGGGTGTCACATGGGGAATCGCCGGCTACGCGCTGAAGATGTCGGGCGTCGGCCGCGAATTGACCGAAGGCATCACCGCCTTGCTGGCCGCGGCCATGCTGCTCTATGTCGGCTGGTGGTTGCACAGCCGCTCGAACGCGCAAGCCTGGAACCGCTTCATCCGCGAACAGATCACCGTGGCGCTGGGCATGCGCACACTGTGGGCCATGGCCGGCATCTCGTTCCTCGTCGTCTACCGCGAGATCTTCGAGGTGATTCTCTTCTACGAAACGCTGTGGGCGCAGGCCGGCGTCGATAGGCATGAAGCGGTGCTGTGGGGCATCGTGGCCGCGGTGCTGATGCTGGTCTTGATCAGTGGCGTGATTCTTCGTTACAGCGTGCGCCTGCCGATCGGTCCGTTCTTCACGATTTCCTCGATCCTGCTGGCCTTGATGGCCATCGTCTTTGTCGGTAACGGAATTGCGGCCCTGCAAGAGGCAGGTGTGTTGGACGTGACAAGGATTCGCTTCGTCTCACTGCCTTTACTGGGCATCCACCCGACCCTGCAGACCCTTGTGCCACAGGCGCTGATGCTCCTCGTGATCGCCGGAGGGATCTGGGCTAATCGGGCGAAGACGGACTAGCGCGAACAGCACCCGAATGAGTGCGTGCAACGTGCAAGTGGATGGTCGGTTCTTGGTTTTGCACCTCTCCCGTTTGATTGGCCGAGAGCAGTACAAGGTCAAGAACTGTCCTCCATTTCACCTCGAACAGTTTGACTAATTGAACTCCAGTTTCACCGAACCGATCACGGTCAGCGGAGCACCGGGATACAGGGCCAGGCCGGAGAACTGAGAGCCCGTGAAGTAGCGCTGATCGAGCAGATTGGTGAAATTTATGGCCGCCAAGAGATTCGTCCTGTGGAACAGTTCCGGTTTTCGGTAGTACACTGCCGCATCCAACCGGACAAAACCGGGCATGTCAAACGGCGTTCCGCAATCTGCCGGATTCTGGCATGTGTTGATCCCCTGACGACGTCCCTGCGCATAGATTCCGACCCCCGCCCCCAACCCCTTGGCAAGTCCTTCCTGGAGAAAGTACGTCGTCCACAGGCTCCCTTGATGCAGCGGCACATTCGCGAGCCTACTCCCGATGGCGAAAGTATTGTCTTCTGTGACCTTCGCGTCCGTATAGGCGTAGGTTGCAATGATGTTCCAGCCTGGCCAGATCTCCCCGTTCAGATCGAATTCGAACCCCCGGCTGCGCTGCTCGCCCGCGGTGACCGAGAAGAACGGGCCATTGACGGGATCGGTCGTCAACACATTCCGCTTGGTAATATTGAAGCCAGCCAGGGTCGAGCGGAGCCGCCCGCCCGCCGCCTGAAACTTCAGACCACCCTCGATGGCTTTCCCCCGTTCAGGTCGAAAGATGTCTCCCGTGAAGCTGCGCGCTCCCGCGAACTGCGGGGCAAAGGATTCCGTGTAGTTGGCAAAGATCGACACCCACGGCCAAGGCTGATACGCGGCTCCGATGGAGGGGCTGAACGCGGTTTCCGTCGTATTAGTCCCTCGCGTTGTAGGATCGAAGTCATCCGGCCGGCTCCTCTCTTTTTGCTCAATCACATCATATCGCCCACCCAGATGGACGTGCAGGTTCGGCAAGAGGTCGATCTGGTCCCCTGCATAGACGCCCAGAATGCTGTTCGTGCTGAGAAAATTATCCGCAAAAGGAAGTGGGCCATCGGCAAAGAGGCGCTGCGCCGGGTTAAATATATTGATAAACCCGCCCAGCGCCGCAAAATCGCTCCGGAACTGCTGCGATTGCACTTCTCGTCCCAGCTCCACGCCAAGGATACTCTTGTGTTTGACCGACCAGGTCGTGAATGACCCTAGCAGTTCATTCTGCCAATAGTGCGACTGATTGGTCGAAGGCAGTTCAAAACGCACCAGCGACAGCACGCCTGTGGACGGAGTGAGTTCCCAGCCTTCGAGACTCGAGTAGTTTTCACGCGTGACGGCTGCGCGAAAGGCGCTGCGCAACCGAAGCTGAGCATTCAACTCATGAAGCAGTATCAGTGTGGCCTTTCCACCATGCGACTCCAGTCGACGAGTCGGATCGCCAAGAAAGCGGCTGATCGGAATGGGCGCCGGCCCGCCACCCAGCGCAACAATGCCGCGATCAATCGGCGTCTTATCATATAAATATTCGCCTTCGAACCGAAAGGTCGTGCGCGGTCCGATCTCCCACCCGATCGTGGGGGCCAGAAAGACTCGGTCGGTCTTCACGCCTTCCCGGAAACTCTCTGCCGACTCATACATGCCGTTGAACCGATAGGTCAGCGTTTTGCTCTCATTCAGCGGCCCGCCGACATCGATGGTCGGACGGTACAGGTTGTAACTTCCAAAAATCATTTCGGGGGCATAATATGAGCTTTTTAGGGGAGCCTTCGTGATCTGATTGATCACACCTCCCGGATCGGAACGGCCATAGAGGTAGGATGGGGGGCCCTTCACGACCTCAATGCTTTCAAGGTTGATGATATCGCGTGACACCCGCGAACCGAACGTACTGTCATCGCGGAACCCGTTCTTGAACACATTCAAAGTTGACGTGAACCCACGGATCATGAACTGGCCGCCTCTTCCACCTTGCGATTGTGACAGAAACACGCCGCTCACGTTCCGCAACGCGTCATTCATGCGAATCACTTTTTGATCCTCCATGACCTGCCGCGTAATTACTTCGACGGAGCGGGGAATATCATGGATGGGCACCGGAATCCTCATGGCAGTTGACGCGTCCTCGGCCGTATAGCCTTGATTCCGCATTTTCACCTCTTTCACCGTGACTTCCGGGACCTTGATCGGCTTTTGCTGAGCAATCGCCATCGACTCACCTGCCGGATCCGGTGACGTTCCCCTCTCCTCCCCCAGCACCGGAGAAGTCGCAGCGGGTGGATCAGCGCCCGGCACGAGCGTCACGGCATTGGCTCCGGTCACGCGATAAGTCAGTCCTGTTCCGGTCAACAGCACTTGCAGCGCCTCCTCCGGGGTACACTTGCCGCTGATGCCGGATGAGATCCTGCCGGCGATCAACTCAGTTGGAACACTGACCTGCCAACCAGTGGCCTCGGCGAAGGCATTCAACGCACTGCCAAGCGGTTGCGTGGGTATATTGAACTCGAGAGGAACGCTTGGCGCCCCAGTGGAAACATTGTCTTGAGCAAAAATATCGCCCGCTACAGGCACCACGAGAGTAAAAAGGAACAAGACCAAGCTGAATCGCCGCAGCCATGATGGATATATCCACCCTGCCCTCTCCTCTTGAGAGTGTGAAACACAGTTTTCGTGGTCGTTCATTGCTTGCCGTTTCATGATCCCAAACGCCTCCTGTTCTGAACCATCCCTTAGGAGACGCAGAAAAATAGGCATTCCCTCACCTGTTTCGATGCACAGGAAATGTTTTTGAAAAAATTAGAAGAGAAGAACGAAACGATTAGCCAGACCGACCATCGAGACCGGAACAGTTTTGACAAGCAGCTCAAGCGCGGCAACGGGATCGTCCACGTTATAGGTCCCTGTCACGTTGGTTTCACCCACACGCTGGTTCAATAGGACGATCGTGCCTGGATGATACCGTCGCAACTCTTCCAGCACTTGGGCAAACGGCACGCCATTCACAATAAGCCGTCCCTGCAGCCAGGCAGAGGCCACCGGCACATTGACAGAATGCGGTCGACCCATGTGGCCATGCTCCGTCCGGATCTGCGATCCGGCTGTGACCGCTACCGGAGAAGTGGTCTGACCGTGAGAATGAACTTCGACGGCCCCTTCGAGGACAGTGATTTGCTCTCCACTCGACTGTGCCCGGACGACGAAGGTTGTTCCAACAGCTCGAACGGCGGTTGCGGTACTGTCCACGATAAACGGACGGGCTGCATTCTGCTGAACGTTAAAGAGGACTTCGCCTTTAAGCAGCCGAACACGACGAACCCCGTCGTCAAATAAGAGCGCGATCGCTGATTGCGTATTGAGCGTGACAATCGAGCGGTCCGGTAACTCAACCGTGCGCCGCTCTCCGGATCCGGTCCGATAATCGGCCTGCCAGCCTGTGGTTACATCAACATGATCGGCTAGGATAGCCGCCAACACAATGCACGCGGCAGCCAGAATCGGCCATCGTAGAGCGAAGACAGGCTTTGCCTTGAACCCGGACGCCCCTACCCCAGCCGCAACAGCCGCAGCCGCGCTCAGCTCAGGACTCTCCCATAATCGAGAGACCTTATGGTACAGGAGGGCATGCCGAGGACTCTGCGCCTGCCAGGCCTTGAACGCTCGATGGTCCTCCTGCGATCGGCCGCTGTTCTGCAGACGAATGACCCAAGCTACGGCTTCTTTCCTGAGCCGGGCTTCTTCCTCCGAAAGCACCATGTTATCTGAATCATTCGTATTCTGCATAAGCCGGTCTTGTCGCAGGTGAGCGACGAGACCGGAGCCAGTATACAGTGTGACGATTCAACGGACCAAGATCCTCACTGGCGGCGGTCTATTGCGTCGAGAGCCTCACAACTTTGATCCAGCGCACGCATCAGTAGCTTTTCCACCCCGCTCTCCGAGATGTTCATGCGTGCGGCGATTTCTTGATAGGAATACCCATACACTCGGCACAGCACGAACGCTTCACGGCTGCGCGGAGGAAGCTGCCCGATCGCCTGGAGACACAGGCGAAGCCGCTGTTTGGCGAGCAGCTCCCGTTCCGGCGAAGGCGCTTGAGAGGGTACTGCCATTGCGGCATCCATGCCATCGATGGTTTGGACGCCGTTCTTCTCTTTCCGCAGATGGTCTATCGCCAGATTCGCCGCAATGCGATGGAGCAACGCACGCGGCTGCTCAACAACGTGCGTGTCGGCAAGCCGAAGCAGCCGCAGATACGTATCCTGCACGAGGTCCGCCGCTGTTTCGCGTGATTTCACCATACCGACAAGCCGACGTGTGAGCTCTTCCCGGTACCGATGAAACAGAGAGGCGATCTGCACATACGAGAGGGTCAGTGCGGTTCCCACATCAGAAATATCACGTGAAACTATGAGTTCAGCTTCTACGAGATGTGTGTCTTGAGTCCTCATCATCCATCTCCTTATGATCCATCGCGCTCAATAAAAAAGCCCAAGGCGTCACGACGCCTTGGGCTCCGGTCTCCACGACCTCTGGCCTCTTCAATGATCTTGATAATTGCTATCAATAGATGATGGGTTCTGTTTCTGTCAACCTCTTTCTCCTCTACCGAGATGGAGCGTTCGTATAACTAAGGTTCCGTATCATTTACAACAACTCCCGGTCCGAGCTTCAACGACGGATTCATCCGAGGCCTCCGGCTCTTCCGCTGCAGGAATCGCCCGTGCTACGATACCCCGATGCTGATCGACACTCACACGCATCTGGACGATGCCCGTTACAACGACGACCGGGAAGCCGTGATCGCCCGCGCACGGGAGGCCGGCGTTGAGGCCTTTATAACCATCGGCTGCGATCTCGCCACCAGCCAAGCGGCCGTACAGCTTGCTGACCGGCATCCATTCGTCTATGCCTCGATCGGTGTTCACCCGCATGAAGTCAAGCACATCCAGGACACCTGGTACGACGAGTTTCGTCGCCTTGCGAAACATCGACAGGTCGTGGCCTATGGTGAAATCGGACTGGATTTTCACTATAACCATTCGTCGCCGAAAGACCAGCGTGAGCGGTTTCGTGAGCAGGTTCAGCTCGCGCGTGAACTCAAGCTGCCCGTGATCATCCACACGCGGGAAGCCCAGGAAGACACGATTACGATTTTAAAGGAAGAGAAAGCGTCAGACGTCGGTGGGGTGTTTCATTGCTTTTCCGGGGACGCTTGGCTGGCAAAGGATGCGCTGGACCTGGGATTCTATCTGTCCTTTTCCGGGATCCTCACGTTTCAGAACGCGACCATGCTCCGTGAGATTGCCGCGAATACGCCGCTGGACCGCCTGTTGATCGAAACCGATTGTCCGTATCTCACGCCCGTTCCCTATCGGGGCAAACGAAACGAACCGGCGTATGTATCGCAAGTCGCGAAACAGCTGGCGTCGCTCCACAATATGTCTGTGGATGAAATTGCCGGACGAACCAGCGGCAACGCCAAGCGGCTGTTCAAAATCGCTTAAGCCGTCGGTCCCGCTGCCTTTGTGATTTTGAGGGCTTACGCGGATTTCCTTTCTTCTCCGGCCCTCGTGTCGGTCGAGCATCATCCCCTAAATCCAGCTCTTTATAGGGGATGGTACCCGTGGCACCCGGTGACATCCTGAGCTTTTCCGCGAATTCACGAGCCCCCATGACAAAGGCCCCGTGAGCTCTGGCTGCATTCACGATCTCATGGTCGGAACTCACGACAGCACAATCCGCCCCATACTCCCGTGCCAGCCGTTGGATGACCTGATCCGCCCGTTCACCGCGTTTTGAATAGATCACGTGAACTCCGGCACGATGTTCCCGCTGCTCCGTCGGCTGGCCCTGCTGCCACCCGTCGAACACCACGGTAATGAGATGGTTCTTGCGATGGCGATAGGCTGCCAGATCCTGCATCAACCTGTCGCGGGCCGATTCCAGACGACCGGAAAGGTGTCGGGCACCGGCCAGCAAGTTATAGCCATCGATGATCAGATGCATCGGCATACACCACGCTACCGTGGCCACGAGCAGACAGTCAATCCGCATCCTCCTAGCCAACCGGCGTAATTCTTGACAAGGCAACGGACATCTGAGAATAGTTTCCCATTGTCATCTATCCCCAAAGGGCCCATGCACGTACGAAAGCCTCGGCTCCTTTCATTCCAGCCCATCTTCCTCATGCCCAGTGTCCTCTTCTTTCTCTCTCTCCAGGGAATCCTGATCCAAACGACTTGGGCTCGGTTATCGGATGATCGTCCGCCGCCCGTGCTGTCATCGAAACAGGGTCCCGTGAGAGGGACGATGGCGTCCCTGGCTCCCGTTACGATTCGTAATTTCCGTGTGATGACGAGTCCGGAGAAAACCAGGTTGGTATTGGATCTGGACCGTCACGCTACCGTCATCGAGCGGCGAGTGGCTAATCCAAGTCGCGTGGTGATCGCCCTTCCACACGCATGGCTCAGCCAACCGGCGCAAACCAAGGCCAGAAACGGCACCGTCCCCTCACCTTTCATCGTCACTCAATCGCTTCCCCACGCTGTCGCCGTCTCTCTCCCGACCACATCGTTCCAGAGCTATAAACACTTCACCCTTTCCAATCCCCCGCGGTTGGTCATCGACGTGATTCCTCCCGCTTCTTCCGCAATGGATTCGCAGGAAGCTCCGCAGCGGTCAACTTCGCCCCCCTCACAGCTTGTGGTGCCGCGTGCCAAGGGCTACAGGACCATCGTGATCGATCCGGGCCATGGCGGGAAAGATCCTGGGGCTCGAGGCATCCGAAAGACCGAGGAAAAGGATATTACGCTCAGGGTTGGACTCCAGCTCCGTGAGCTCCTCATCAAGCAGCCCGGCGTGCGGGTGCTCATGACCCGAGAGAGTGATGTATTCATCGAGCTGGAAGACCGCGCCAAGTTTGCGAACAGCCACGAAGCCGATCTTTTTGTTTCCATCCATGTCAACTCTCACCCGTCACGCGCGGTCAAGGGGATTGAAATCTATCACTTTGGAGAAGCCAAGGATCAGCGGGCTCTCGAAGTCGCGGCACGGGAAAACGGCACGCCGATCAGCCACACCGGAGTCGGCTTGGAATACCTGCTGGCGGATCTCTTGACGACGAAGAAGATCGAGGAGTCACTTGAGCTCGCGTGGAACGCGAAAGAAGCCATGGTCTCCCAGATGAACGGGCCGTACGCGGTCAACGACCATGGCGTCAAGACGGCTCCATTTTATGTACTGCGGTTCACGAGCATGCCCAGCATCTTGGCCGAGATCGCTTACATTTCCAACCCGGACGAAGAAGATCTTCTCAGGAAACCGACGTTCGTCCGGGATGTCGCTCAATCACTCTACCATGGCATTGTTTCATTCCTTGCCAATAATAGACCGGATGTCCGATGAACGTTGAACTCGCCGCCTCCCACATACTTCATGTCCACCATCAAACTCGTTCTCGAATATGACGGCACGGCTTACGCCGGCTGGCAACGTCAACCCAACCGGCCCACGATTCAAGAAGCGGTCGAAACCGCTGTCTTCGGTGTCACACAAACTAAAGTGGCGGTCATTGGCGCGGGACGCACCGATGCGGGAGTGCACGCGCTGGGACAGGTCGCGAGCTTTCGTATTGACCATGGCTTATCGCCACGGCAATGGACCAGGGCGCTGAACGCACACCTCCCGGAAAACATCGTGGTGCGATCAGCCGCGCTCATGCCCGACACGTTCCACGCGAGGCACTCGGCACAAGGCAAACTGTATGAATACCGTATTCTGAATCGCCCGGAGCGTCCGGCGGTCGAGCGTGACCATTGCTGGCATGTTCATCAGCCCCTCGACGACGCAGCGATGCAACAGGCAGGACGTGCCTTGATCGGCACCCATGATTTTTCGTCATTTCAGACCCAGCCCACTGACAATGACGACCCATTCTGTCACCTGCAGCGGCTCACCATTGCGCGAGAAAATGATTTGTTACGGATGGAATTCTATGCCGACCGCTTTTTGAAACAGATGGTACGCTCCATCGTCGGGACGCTCGTTGAAGTAGGCCAAAACAAACGCACCCCGGACAACTTCACAACCATCCTTGGGGCGCATGACCGCTCTGCCGCCGGCAAAACCGCTCCGTCACAAGGACTCTTTCTTATCCGTGTCGATTATGGATAAGACACCGTCATATGTGCACTACAGACAAATACGTACTATTTTGCTATGATGGCATGCATACTTGCACCTCACATCTCACCACAAAGGAGTTACGATATGCGGACAGTCGTGCATGTCCTGACATTGACATTGTTTGTCTTGAGCCTGGGAGCACCTACGTTGGCCGTGGCCGCGCCCGGCCAGCAGAATAAGATGAAGGCGTGCAACGAACGGGCGGATGCAAAGGGGTTTGGTGAGGGGAAAGGCGACGAACGGAAGGCGTTTATGAAGGAGTGTCTCTCCGCCAAGTCGGCGAAAGGCGGAGGCGGCAAGGACACTCAGCAAAATAAAATGAAGACCTGCAACAAGGAGGCAGGGGAGAAGAAATTGAAGGGCGACGAGCGGAAACAATTCATGAGCGACTGCCTCTCGAGCTAGCTCGCATCCAGTCTTTATCCCCGGCGCGGCCCACGCCGCGCCGGATCGATTCCCCTACGCAAGCCGCTCAATAGTGAGGACTGTCATGGCAGGGATGGCTTGTCCTGATTTTCGAGTTTCTTTCGGAGGTCGATCAACTCTTGCTCGAGCGTGAGGAACCGATCGCTGATGGGGTCCGGCAAATTCACTTGATCCATCGTGGCGTCAGGCAAGCGTTCGCCCTGAGTCTTGATCACACGGGCTGGTACACCGATGACGGTGGAATTGGCCGGCACGTTCTTCAAGACCACTGAATTGGCTCCGATCTTCACGTTATCACCGATGGTAATCCCTCCCAGGATTTTCGCGCCTGCTCCCACCACCACGTGATTCCCCAGCGTCGGATGTCGCTTGCCTCGCTCTTTTCCGGTCCCGCCCAACGTCACGCCTTGAAAGAGGGTCACATAATCCCCGATTTCCGCCGTTTCTCCGATCACCACGCCCATCCCGTGGTCGATGAAAAAACCGGTGCCGATTTTCGCAGACGGATGAATCTCCACACCGGTCACCCAACGGGCCAGCTGCGAAATGACCCGCGGTAGGATCGGGACATCCTGTGCCTTCAGCCAGTGAGAGATGCGATAGGCCAGTAGCGCATGGAACCCGGCATAGGTGAGGATCACTTCCAGCTTGCTGGTCGCGGCCGGATCCCGGTCAAAAACCGCTTGGAGATCTTGTTTGATGGCGGCAAACATAGATGAGTGTCTCGTGATGTCAGGCCGGTTCGATCAGACACACCGCATGCGCGATCATCCCTTCTTCGTGCCCGACCGCGTCCAAACCTTCTCCACTTTTTACTTTGACATTGACCAGATCTGGATCGATGCCGGCGGCCGCGGCTATTTTCTTTTGCATGGCGTGAAGATGCGGTCCAAGCCGAGGAGCCTGGGCCACAATGACGGTGTCGATGTTTCCCACCCGATACCCCTTCGCATGCAGTTTCCCCATGACGTCTTCCAACAGCTTCAAGCTCGAGATCCCCTTATACTTGGAGTCCGAACTCGGATAGTGACGACCGAGATCTCCCTCTCCCATGGCTCCTAACAAGGCATCGCAAACCGCATGGACCAAGACATCGGAATCAGAGTGGCCGAGCAAACCTTTCTCATGCGGGATTTCAATTCCTCCCAAGATCAATGTACGGCCCTGACCAAGCGGATGAACATCATAGCCATAGCCGATCCGAAATCCTTTGTTCATATCGATCCTTTCATACCGCTCATACCGCCCGATCGACGCGATGCCAAGATCGCTTCACCAATGACCATATCCTCCGGCCTCGTCACCTTGATATTCTCCCCGCTCCCTTCCACGACCACCACCTCGTGACCGGACCACTCGAACAAGAACGCATCATCGGTGGCATGAACCCCTTCTGCATGGGCTTTCCGATGGGCGGCCAGCAATCGATCACGCCGGAATGCCTGAGGCGTCTGCGCCAGCCAGAGCGGTCCGCGATCGACCGTCCGTTCGACACGACGGCCCGTTCCAACCTGTTTGACGGTATCACGCATCGGCAAGGCCACAATCGCTCCGCCCACTCGGCGGGCCGCTTCGACGACCTCGGTCACCATACGCTCGGTGAGAAACGGCCGCACCGCATCATGCACGACCACGATCTCGGTTTCCACAGGCACGTGCTCGAGCGCATGCCGGACCGAATCCTGGCGTTCCTTTCCGCCTGCCACCACTTTCGTGATTTTCGAGAACCCAAACCGAACGGCGAGATCGTTAAGACAATAGTCGAGATCGGCCTGCGGGACAGCCAATATGATCTGGTCGATGTCGGGAGAGGCCTGAAGAACACGGAGCGAGTGAACAACGAGCGGTTCACCACCCAAAGCGAGAAATTGTTTAGCAACCGAGCCGCCCATGCGAAGGCCTCGTCCGGCGGCAGGGACGAGAGCCACAGTGTGGTTCTTCACGACCGTAGTCTAGACTATCCGTACTGCTCGAGAAAATCGAACGAATCTGATTGTTCGGGATACTTTGGCATCGCCCCGCAGGCTAGACCGCCTTCACCATTTCTCATGGGCGAAGCGTCAGATAGATCGTCCGCCCCTGCCGTTTCAACAGAAGCAAGACGGCTTGGTCCTTCGGTAGCTTGCCGGCGATCCGTTCAAACGCCTTCACCGACGTCACAGACTGACGATTCACCTCGAGCACGATATCGCCCTCTCGGACGCCCAATTCTTCCGCCGTACTGCCGGGCTTGACTCGAACGATCACCACACCTCGCTCGCTCGGTTTCAACCCATACCGGCTCGCCAATTCTTCGTTCAAGTCTCGGACATCAAGGCTGGAAAGCACGCCGGTCGGCGTGGCCGATTCCCCCCCATCGTCATCGCCGTTCTGCGACATCGACTTGGGCTGCTCAACGATCGTGAGATCGACGGTTTTCGGCTTCTTGTCGCGAATAAACTTGATCGTGACTTTTTTCCCGACCGGTGTCTGAGCAACGGCATTGCGCAGATGGGTCGGTGAATCCATGGGTTTGCCGTCATATTCGATGATGACATCGGCTCGTTCGAATCCAGCCTTTTTCGCCGGACTGTCATCCATGACATCGCTGACAAGCACACCCTTGGTCTCCGTGATACCGAACTGGGACGCCAATTCCGGTGTCAACTCTTGAATGGAGACCCCGAGCCAACCCCGAACGACTTTTCCGGTTTGTACGAGCTGCCCCATAATGGACTGAGCCATGTTGCTCGGCACGGCAAAACCGATCCCCATGTTGCCGCCACTCTGGCTGAATATGGCGGTGTTGATCCCGACCAACTCACCCCGCACATTGACCAAGGCTCCGCCGGAATTGCCGGGGTTGATGGCCGCGTCCGTCTGGATGAAATCCTCGTATTCGGCGATACCGGCGGCGCGTCCGAGCGCGCTGACGATTCCCAAAGTGACGGTCTGTGTCAGTCCGAACGGATTCCCGACGGCCAAGACAAACTCGCCGACTTCCAGTTTGTCCGAATCGGCCCAGGGTACGGTCGGAAGCCCTGTTGCGTCGATCCTCACCACGGCCACATCGGTCTTCGGATCGGTCCCGATCAGCTTCGCCTTGAATTCGCGTTTGTCCGAGAGAGTGACGCGGATTTCGTCCGCCTTCCCGACCACATGGTTGTTGGTGATGATCAACCCGTTCGATTCGACGATCACACCGGATCCGAGCCCCCGCTCCTTTCTTTCTTTCGGATGCTCGAATTTCCTGAAAAACTCGTCGCCGAAAAACTTCCGGAACAATGGATCGTCAAACGGCATTGCGCCGGAACTGTCTGAACGCCCGCTCTTGGTTGCGTAAATATTCACGACCGCCGGCTTCACCGATTTTGCAATATCTACGAACGTTTGATTGCTCCCACTCAGTACGGGCTGCGGGGCGGTCGAAACCGGCCTGGCGATGGGAGGCGGCGGAGCGACCGATGAATCAGGGACCGCATGCCCCGTAGGCAACCAGCCAAGGTCCGAAGCCACCACAAACCCGATGATGATGCCGGCCGTCAACAACGTGGCGGCCACAAGCCAGCTTCTGGTGCCCTGAGGTTTACGGTCGAACTCCGGTTGATTCATGGTATTAATTCGCCTTTAATTGCTGTTACGCGAAAGCTTACTGAATCTCGCCGCTGTAAATCCCCATAATGGTGTGGAGAAACTTAATGGCCTCGGCTTTCGGGCGCTGGAACGAATTCCTCCCGATGATGCTCCCGAAGCCTCCTCCATCCCGGATCCCCCGGGCTTCTTCAAACACATTCTTGTCTTCGCTCTTGGCTCCGCCTGAAAAAATGACGATCCGACGACCATCGAACGAGCTCTGGACCACGTGCCTCACTCGCTCGGCCAGCGTTTTGATCGGAATTTGGCTCGATTCATACACCTTTTTGGCGGCCGCTTGTTCCAAGTGCGCGGTCGGCAACTTCACCTTAATGATGTGCGCTCCCAGTTGAGCGGCGATTTGCGCTGCGTAGGCCACGACATCCATGGCCGTCTCACCCTCTTTGCTCAAACTCGATCCTCGCGGGTAGGACCACACGACGACGGCAAGACCGTGGGCCTTGGCTTCTTCCGCAATGGCCCGCAGTTGCTCATACATGGCGTTGCAATGAGTGGAGCCTGGATAGATCGTGAATCCGACGGCCGAACACCCCAACCGGAGGGCATCCTTCACACTTCCGGTCACCGACGGCAGCGGATCCTTGTCGTCATGGAGCACATCGTGATTGTTCAACTTAAGAATCAACGGAATCTGGCCGGCGAACTCGTCCGCGCCGGCTTCCAGAAAACCCAGTGGCGCAGCATACGCGTTACATCCCGCATCGATCGCCAGCTGGAAGTGATAGTGCGGATTGTATCCCGGGGGGTTGGGCGCAAAACTTCGCGCCGGTCCATGCTCAAACCCCTGATCCACCGGGAGGATGACTAACTTGCCGGTCCCCGCTAATTTACCGGAGCGCAGCATGCGCCCGATATTCGCCTTCGTCCCGGCATTATCGCTACCGTACCAACCGAGAATCTCTTGTACACGATCTCCCATGATTCCCTCCCGAATACCATCACGTCATCATACCAATGCGCAACTAGGCTCTTCCCTGAATATGGGCCTCCGCCTGCTCGACATCGAGGCGGCTCCCGATGATCAACGGCACACGCTGGTGTAGTTTTTTCGCTTCCACGTCCAATATCCTGGACGTTCCAGTCGTCGCCTTTCCACCGGCAGCTTCGACAACAAGAGCCAGCGGGTTCGCCTCGTACAGTAGCCGAAGTTTCCCTTCGGGTTTATCCACTTCACCCGGATACAGATAAATGCCCCCCCCGAGCAACAGACGGTGCACATCGGCGACCAAACAACCGGAATAACGACCACTGTATGGACGACCGGTGGCCTTGTCGCTGACTTTGAGCCAATCGAAATACTTCCGTGTTCCCTCCAACCACTTCTGCGAGTTGCCCTCGTTTGCAGCGTAGATCTTGCCTTTTGCCGGAATCTTGATGCGCTCGTGCGACAACACATACTCTCCGATCGCCGGTTCCAGGGTAAAACCATGCACCGCTTGACCGGTCGTGTACACGAACATCGTACTCGATCCGAACAACAGATACCCTGCGGCCATCTGTTCGACTCCCCGCCGCACCAGCGCAGCTTCTGTGGGCAACCGATCGGTCGAATCGTGTTTGAGGATCGAAAAAATAGCACCGAGCGGCATATTGCAGTCCGTATTGGACGACCCGTCGAGCGGGTCGAACAATACCATGTACTTCCCACGCAATCCCTTCCCCGACACGATGATCGGCTTCTCCATTTCCTCGGACGCCAGGGCACAGACGCATTCGGTCGACTGCAAGACGTTCACGAAGGTGTTGTTTGCAATGACATCCAGTTTCTTGACGGTTTCACCCTGTACATTGGTTTCGCCTGTTGTTCCACGGATATCCATCAGACCGGCACGCCGGAGATCTTGTGCGATCTGTTTGCCGATCAAACCGATGTCGGTCAGGAGACCGGTGAATTCCGCTTTCTCCTGTGGAATCAACGACTCGTGTTGGGCGACGAAACGATTCAGTGTGGGTAGCGTCATCGTCTATGCAGTATAGCCTGGTCAAGAGTGCCTGAGCAATCGATGCTCCGTGATTTTATTGATCACGTCTGGATGTCGGCATCCCGTCTACCAAATCGGCAACGATGGACCCAAGCACGACCTTCGCTTTCATTCGCACCGGGATCTTCCGTTCATCATTCGTAACCCATACGCGGATGTTGCCCTGATTCATAAACAGTCCATGGAACGGCATGATCACCAGCACCCGGACGGTTTCCGTCTTTCCCCAGACGCCTTCAATAGTTTCGATGGCTTCGACACGAACCTCGACAGGACGATTTTTCTTGTCGTGATACACATTCATCTTCAGTGAAGCACCCGGACTCGGCGGCAAGATGGTACGGGTATAGTACAAGCATGAAATGATGTCCTGCGTCCCGGCCGGGATAGGGAGCGTCTCCGTCGTCCCTCCTCTGACAGCCGTGACCGTGCCCTCTTTTTGTTGGAAGGCGTACTCAATATCTTCTTTCTTTTTACCTTCACGCCGGCGGAACGTCATATGTTCCGGAGTCAGTGTTTCCAAGTCCAGCTGTGATTCCACTCGATTGTCAACTGGGAAAAACTTGGTGATGATGGGAGTTGACTGCGCAGTCCCGACCAACTTCGCGACGGTTTGGTCATGTGCGCCATCCATGCGGGTCACCTCCATCACCGCAATCACGGCAGTAAGATTGAGCCAGGAAACCTCGTAGGTCAGCCGTTCTCCAATGTGAAACGGACGCTTGGCTTCGCCGAGAGGTTCAAGCTCCATACAGGCCGCTGAGTGTGGTGAAAGGGCGATCATAGCCAGGATGACGACATACCGACACATCCGGTCAACGGCGGGAGTCTCAAGAGGCCACCCGGGGCGTGTCAGCACCCGACCGACCGTTTTGCCACCGCGAGTTCGTCTTCGATGAGCGCCCGAATGACGTGCAGTTGTGCGGAGGATGTCGCCTCAAATCTCAGGACCAAGGCTGGTTGGGTGTTGGAAGCTCGAACCAGCCCCCACCCATCGTCGAAGATGGCGCGGACGCCGTCGATCGTAATCAGGTTTTGAAGCGCCAGTTTCCTCGGCCCAAGACCCTGTTTGGCCTTCAGGTATTCGGTAAATCGCTGGCGAATCCGCTCAACAACATCGAACTTGACGGCATCAGGGAGATCCACTCGGATCTCAGGAGTGACGACCGACGGAGGCAGATCAGACACCAATGCCGAAAGCGGCCGATGAGCCTTCGCCAAAATTTCCACGAGCCGGCACGACGCATAGACGGCGTCATCGTACCCAAAATACCGATCCGCAAAGAACATGTGCCCTGACATTTCACCGGCCAAGACCGCGGCCTCTTCCTTCATTTTCGCCTTAATCAGCGAATGACCCGTCTTCCACATGATGGCGCGTCCGCCGCGCTTGGTAATGTCGTCGTAGAGGCTCTGAGAAGCCTTCACTTCCGAGATGATGGTGCTGCCGGGCTTCGTAGCCAGGATGTCGCGTGAGTAGAGAACCAAGAGACGGTCGCCCCACAACACGTGACCCTGCTCATCGACAGCTCCGATTCGGTCTGCATCCCCGTCATATCCGATTCCCACATCGGCTCCATGATCCTTCACTGCCCGCATGAGATCGGAAAGGTTCTCCAGCACCGTGGGATCTGGATGGTGATGGGGGAAGCGTCCGTCCAAATCGCAATACAAGCCTGTGACTTGACATCCCAACAACTCAAGCGCTTGTTTGGCAACGAGGGAGGCCGCGCCGTTGCCGCTATCGATCACGACTTGCAGTCGATTCGCGTGAACATGAGAGAAGCTTTTCTTGATGTATGCCAGGTAATCCGGGATGATCGGATGCTCCGAGAGATGCCCATTCCCCGACACAAATACGCCTTCTTCCATCACTCTTCGAAGTTCCTGAATTTCCTTTCCGTGGATGGCCGTCTTGCCGACACAGATCTTGAACCCGTTATATTCGGCCGCGTTGTGACTCCCGGTAATCATGATACCGCCGCCGACCGGGAGCGTGAACAACGAAAAGTACACCAAAGGAGAGGGACACACTCCGATGTCGATGACATCGAGCCCTCCGGCAAGCAACCCTTTTACAAGCGCCTTGTGAAGTGCTGGGGAGCTCAACCGACCATCGCGGCCGACGCTGATCGTTGTCACTCCGCGCCTACCTACATATGTGGAAAAGGCCCGACCCAAGCGTTCGGCCAAATCTTCAGTCAATTCGCTGCCGACAATTCCCCGAAGATCATATTCGCGAAACAAACCCACACACCCTCCTTCAGAAGACCGATTCCTCATCAGCCCCACTCGGTCCTCTGCCCGCTCTCGTCGGCTTCATCACACGAATCAACTTTTCGCTATCCGACCGTAATCGTCCTTGAACCGCACGATATCATCCTCGCCGAGATAAGGCCCGTTCTGTACTTCGATGATATGCACCGTCTCCTGCCCGGGATTTTCCAAGCGATGTTTGGTTTTCACCGGAATGGCCGTGCTGTCGCCGACCGTTAAATCGAAGACCTCCTGCTCCCTTGTCACGCGCGCGGTGCCGGCAATCACCACCCAATGCTCGCTTCGCCGATGATGCATCTGGAGCGAGAGTCGGCCACCGGGATTGACCGTCACACGTTTGACTTTGAACCCCGGCCCTTCTTCCAACACCGTATAAGACCCCCATGGCCGCTGCACGGTCAGGTGTTCCAAGTGTTCGGGTGCTTGCTGCCGTTTCAGAATGTCGACGACCTGCTTCACATCCTGCGCCCGCGATTTCGGACACACCAACGTCGCGTCAGGAGTATCCACCACCACCATATCTTCAAGCCCGATCGTTGCCACGATGCGCCGATCTGCATAGACGATCGAACGCCTACTTTCAAAGTCGACCACCCGTCCCGTGACCACGTTACCGGCCTTGTTCTTTTCCGCGACTTCGTCCAAACTCCCCCAACTCCCGACATCGGACCACTTAAACGTCACCGGTACCACCGCCGCCTTCGACGACCGCTCCATGACACCGGTGTCGATTGAGACCGGTGTGATTTGACGATACACGTCATCGATCGACTGTCTTGACGCACCCTCTTTTTTGAGTTTCCGGATGCGATCCATCGAGGCCATGATCGCCGGTTGGTGAAGGCCGATCTCCTCCAAGATCGTGGCCGCGCGCCAGACAAACATGCCGCTGTTCCAAAAGTAGTCTCCCGCCTTCACGTACTGAGCTGCTTTCGTGGCATTGGGCTTCTCCACGAATTTTCGGACGAGATATCCTCGTAACTTTCCTTGCTTGCCCAGTAGAGCCTTGTCCTTGGGCCTGATATAGCCGTAGCCGGTTTCCGGCCTGATCGGCTTGATCCCGAACGTCACCAAATAGCCTTCTCCGGCCAACTGTGACGCCAATTGAACCGCCGCTTCAAAATCACGCTGGCCCGTCACGATATGATCCGCGGGAACGACCAACATGAGACCCTCCGGATCACGTGCCGCTACTTCCAGAGCGGCAAGCGCGATGGCAGGCGCTGTATTTCTCCCTTCCGGTTCGAGGAGAAATCCATCCGTAAGGTCTTCTTTCCAGTCGACCAATTGCGTGCGAATGAGGTCGGCTTGTGCGGCATTCGTCGAGATCAGCACATGGGAAGCAGGCGCACAGCCGAGGACGCGTCGCATGGTCTGCTGGATCAACGTATGCTCCCCGCCTATCCGCAAAAGCTGCTTGGGAAACAGATGACGACTCAACGGCCAAAACCTGGTCCCGCTCCCTCCCGCCATGATCACCGGATACAACGCATGTGTCTTTGTCATCGTTCACCTCAACGGCGCGACTTGGTCGTCTTCGGTTCGTCGTAAGAGTCGTAAGAATGGAGGATCATCTCGGCAAGCTCACGCACCGCCCCCTCCCCCCCCTTCTGTCGGCAGACATAGTCGACGACGTCCAACACTTGCGGAAGAGCATCCGCAGGGGCTGCGGACAATCCCGCCGCCTTCAAGGCTTCGATGTCGTTGACATCGTCACCGATATACGCAATCTGCCGGAGCGAGAGACTGTATCGCATGGCCATATCTCGAAGCACCGACAACTTGTCCATTACTCCCTGATGGAGCTCGGGAATGGCGAGCTTTTCGGCCCGTCTGGCCACCAATCGGGTTCGCTCTTGGGTCACGATGGCGGTGATGAGTCCGGCCTTCTGGAGCAATTTGATTCCCATCCCGTCACGGGTATTGAACTTCTTCCATTCATCGCCCGACTCGGAATAGTACATGCCGGCATCGGTGAGGACTCCGTCCACATCAGTGGCGAACAACCGGATTTCTCGCAAGCGATTCTTCGCGGGTATGTGCCAAGTTTTCGATTTCACGCGCGTATCGGTAGAGGAGTCGGATGTCCTGGAAAGAATGAGTTGCTATCTTAACCAGTCTCTGAACACTTGAAAAGGTTTTTGACCGATCGGAGCACTCAAATAGAACTCCCAGGAAGCGGGTGGGCGGCTTTGGCAAATCGGGCCAGAGCCTCGCTCCATTCCGGTAATACAAGGCCCAGAGAGGCCAATCGGTCCGGATTCAATACTGAGTACGACGGTCGCTTGGCTGGACGTCCTGCTTGCTCCGTTGTAATCGGTATGACGGGGCAGCAGAGTCCCATTTCACGAACGATGGCTTGCGCAAACTCATACCATGTGCACTGGCCGCGATTGGTCACGTGAACTATTCCTTCCGCATCCTTCCCGACCAACGAAGCCATGGCAGCGGCCAGGTCTTCGACATACGTAGGGCAACCGGATTGATCATGCACGACCTTCAAGATCGATTCGCTCTGCGCAGCCCGCATGATCGACTTCACAAAATTTTTTCCGACTGATCCATAGAGCCATGCGGTCCGGATGATGAGCGCCCTGGCGCCAGACGCCAGAACGGCCTGCTCTCCTTTCCATTTCGAAAATCCATATCGGTTGATCGGACGAGGACTATCATCTTCACGATACGGGATCCGCTGCTTCCCATCGAACACATAGTCGGTGGAAACATAGATCAACCGTGCCCCGACCCGAACGGCGGCACGTGCGATTTGCTCGGTTCCCGTGGCGTTCACCGCCAACGCGAGGTCCGGCTCTCGTTCGGCCCCGTCTACATCGGTGTAGGCTCCCGCATGGATGATCAAGTGGGGAGCGGATTCGATGATCTCTTCTTCAACACTCGAGCGAGTCAGATCAAAGTCCGGCAAGTCTTTGGGTATGACTGTTTCGTACCCAAACACCTCGCATAGCGCGCTGCCCAGTTGCCCGCCGGCTCCGGTAAGCAGAACTCTCATATCGGCAATGAACTCGGTTGAGACGAAGCTGCGGTGAAGTTCTCGAGAAAGTTACGCGCGGCTATTCAGCGGCAATCGCCGTCTCAACTGGCTTGTTGTAACCGCTTACCGTACATCTGTTCATAATACTTTCGGAACTCTCCGGACTTGATGGGGCGCCACCAGGACTCATGTTCTCGATACCATTGAATCGTCGCGCGCAGCCCATCTTCGAACGGGACGACCGGACGCCATCCAAGCCGACGAAGCTTCCCGCTATCAACCGCATATCGTCGATCATGACCGGGTCTGTCTGCCACGAAGCGGAGCAAGGTCTTCGGTTTGCCTAGGCACGAGAGAATCTCCTCGGCGACCGCAATGTTTTCGCGCTCGTTTCCCGCACCGATGTTGTACACGGTTCCCGGCTCTCCATGGAAAAAAGCCCGTTCGATCCCGGCACAATGGTCTTCGACGGCCAGCCAATCGCGATGGTATCTGCCGTCGCCGTACAAGGGCAACAGCTGATCATCTATCGCATTCGTGACGAAGAGAGGAATGAATTTTTCCGGATACTGATTGGGGCCATAGGTATTGCTGCCCCTCGTCACCACCACCGGAAATTGATAGGTAGTCCAGTAGCTCAACACCAGGAGATCTCCGCCTGCTTTGCTGGCTGAGTAAGGGCTACGCGGCTCAACTCGATCTCCTTCCGTTGACAGACCGGATTCGACGCTGCCGTACACTTCGTCGGTACTGACTTGAAGAAACCGTTTCACCCCAGCATGTCGTCCTTGTTCAAGCAACACGCCCGTGCCCACCACATCCGTGCGCGCGAAGCATCCCGGATCAAGGATCGAACGGTCGACATGCGTCTCCGCCGCACAATTGATGATGCCCTCGATGCGATGCTTGCGAAGCACGGATGAAACCAACGATCCATCACAAATGTCGCCATGGACAAACACATACCCGCCCTTTCGGCTGACCGTATCCAGATTGGTCAGATTCCCCGAATAGCAGAGAGCATCGAGGTTGACAACCTGGTGCTGTGCAGAGGCGACTAGACGCCGGACAAGGTGGGACCCGATGAAACCGGCACCGCCGGTGACAAGGATGCGCATCTATGCCGCCAGATCAAGATTGTTGGCACCGGTTTGGCCGACCAGCTGATTGGCCAGATGGAGAGACTCGATGGTGCCGGCATCCGTCCACCATCCCTCGAGCAGATCCCATGTCAGCATTCCGGCCTTGATATAAGCGTTGTTGACGTCGGTAATCTCCAGTTCCCCCCTCGCTGATGGTTTGAGCGAACGAATAAACCCGAAGACTTGGGAATCATAAAAATAAATCCCCGTGACGGCATACGGAGATCGAGGATGAAGCGGCTTTTCTTCTATCTTTACGACACGTTCTCCTTCCAAAACCGGCACGCCAAACCGTTGTGGATCCGGGACTTCTTTGAGGAGAATCCTTGCCCCACTTCGCTGATGGCGAAAGTGATATGCTGCCTTGGCGACGTTCCCTTGGATGATGTTGTCGCCCAACATGACGCAAATGGATTCTCCATCGGCAAAGTGCTCGGCCAACCGAAGTGCGTCGGCAATGCCACCCTCGCCTTCCTGATAGGTATAGTTGAGATGTTTGAGCCCGAACTCTGTTCCGTTCCCGAGCAATCTTAAAAAGTCACCCGCATTGTTCCCACCCGTCACCAACATGATTTCAGTCACACCCGCATTGACCAACGTCTGAATCGGATAATAGATCATCGGCCGGTTATACACCGGAAGCAGATGTTTGTTTGTAACCTTGGTGAGAGGCAATAACCTGGTTCCCAACCCACCCGCCAGCACGACGCCTTTCACTGCGATACCGTCCTCTCGTACGCGGTTCCTCGCTGTCCTTGTCGATTAATCTCAGTTCACACCATCTGGACAATAGCACGAAGGAGGCAAACCGACACTTGAATGTGCAAAACCTACGAAACCCACTGGGAAAGCTTAGGTTGGAAACTCGGCACCAGCCGCTTGAGATCGTGAAGCAGTTCTTCTTCATCGCTTTTAGGAAGCCTTGCCGGCAGTGACTCTACCCATTCAGCCAACTCGCCCACCGGGACAGGAGTGCCGACCGCTCGATGGATTTTGGGATGGGCGGTGGGTTCCGCTCGCTCGCTGTGCTCAAACAATTCTTCGTACAACTTTTCTCCAGGCCGAAGCCCCGTAAAGACGATGTCCACGTCCTTCCCTGGCACGAGGCCGGCCAACACGATCATGTTTCTGGCCAAATCGGCGACTTTGATTTGCTCGCCCATGTCGAGAACGAAGACTTCTCCTCCCTGCCCCATCACACTTGCTTGGAGAACGAGATGGACGGCCTCGGGAATCGTCATAAAGAATCGCTTGATCTCCGGATGGGTCACGGTCACCGGACCACCTTTGCGGATCTGTTCGGAGAACAGAGGCACCACACTCCCGTTGCTTCCCAACACGTTGCCGAACCGTACGACCGTAAACTTTGTGAGACCGGTGTGATTGAGCTCCCGTACCAGGTGCTCCGCGATCCTCTTGGTGACGCCCATGACACTCGAAGGGTTGACGGCTTTATCCGTGGAGATCAGCACAAATCGCTCCACGCGTGTTTTCGACGCGACCTCGGCGACCGTTCGAGTTCCCAATATATTGTTGCGAACTGCTTCCTTCGGATTCAGTTCCATGAGGGGAACATGCTTGTGTGCGGCAGCATGAAAGACGATATGCGGTCCGGTCTCACGAAACACTTCCGCCACGCGATCACAGACCGTCACGTCTCCGATGGCTGGCACGATCTTGACTGCCGGGAAACCCGCTTGTAACTCTAGGACAAGCGAATGGAGTGAATTCTCGTAGCGTTCGAACAGGACTAAGGCGTGGGGCTTATGTCGGGCGATTTGCCGGCATAATTCCGATCCGATTGAACCTCCCGCCCCCGTCACGAGCAGCGTCTTCCCGGTAATGAGGGGATACAGCTCGTGGCAATCCGTATCGATCGGCTCCCGCTGCAGCAAATCATCCAAATTCATCGGTCTGACTTGCTGAAGCAAGACCGAATCGCCGAGGAGTTGCTTCACACTGGGCAAGGTCTTGATCGGAACCGTGCAGCCCTCGGAAGCCGCCAAGATTTTCTGTTTCACCACCGTTGAAGCCGATGGGATAGCGACGATGATCTCTTGGGCATTCAGCTGATCGGCCGCTTTTTTGGTATCTGCGATCGTCCCGACGATCGGAATTCCATGGATCTTTTTCTTCTGTTTGATGGGATCGTCGTCCACGAACCCAACCGGACGGCAGTCATAATTCGCATCGGACAACATGTCTCTGACCACCAACTCGCCCGCATGGCCTGCTCCGATGATCAAGACGCGTCGTGCGCTCGGACTGACGACCTGGAGCCACTCCCGGAAGCCCCGTACGGCCAATCGGATGCCGGCCAAATACAATCCGTTCAATACTCCCGTCAAGATGATCACGGATCGGGGATACTCTGTAATCCCCCCGATATGATGGATGACTCCATAAAAGACCGCTGCGCTGATCAAAGAAGCTATGAGGATCTTCCCGAGATCGTGAAGACCGACATATCTCCAAAGACCTCGTTGGATCCCGAACACCCATAAACCCGCGCCGAATATCAGCAACACGGCGGGCACATGGTCCCACATGATGTGCCTGTATTCCGGAGGGATGTCTCCCTCGAAGCGCAGCTCAAAAGCCGCCACGTTGGCCGCCAAGATCAAGACCAACTGTGTGCCGATCACGACAAACGATCGGTAAGCAAGCACGAGGTTTCCGTATCGCCCAGCGATGGCGTGGAAGAGCTTCGCGGCAGTCTGTTTCATACGCATGGAGTCGGGAGGCGGAACCTACTTTCAGCCAACATCGTTTCAACGGCCTGGATCACGCGATGCACAGACAGCCGTTGGAGGCAGTCGCTTAAGCTGTTCACGTGGCGGTCGCACCCTTCGCCAAGACAAGGCACGCAGTCTCCTTCTCCTTGAAGGAGAAACACATTTCCCTGCCGCTGCGATCCCTGTCTAACCCACGGGCTTGGCGCCGTTGGAGGAAAATCCTTCGGCCAGGGTCCCCACTTCACGGGATTCGATGGACCAAACAGCACGACGCTTGGTGTGCCGACGGCGGCCGCCATATGACTGACGGCCGTGTCCGTCCCGACGTACAGATCGGCATGGGTCAGGAGGTAACCAATCGCCGGCAAAGTCACACAACCGACAAGATTCACTGCATCCGGCAGTCCTTGGATCACCTGTCGGCAATACTCCTGTTCGGTTGATCCCATTCCAGTCACGATAACCTTCATTCCACGGTCGTTCAGCCAATGTCCGAGCGCAACCCAGCCGGCAACGGTCCAGGTCTTATAGGCAAACTTAGGAGTGATATGAAGAACCGCATATGGTCGAGACCCGTGCATTTGAGGAAACACACGACAAACCGATTCTTCATCATCGGCAGTCCAGCGGACAACCGGAGTTCCCAGCGATTGGACGTCCAAAGATGCCAGTAGCCTGAGATTCATGACGACCGTATGGGTATGGAGGTTGTCAAACGGCACCCACCCATGGAGCAGCTCCCGTTTCCACCACGACTTGCCGTCGGTCAAGAGAGTGCCCAGGCGATACTTCCCCGCAACCCAGGCATGAAAAGTCGGACGGTCGCCCGCCAAGACCGACAAGGCAAGGTCGTAGCGACGCCAGATCGAAGCGAGCAGCATGATGTGCTTTCCGATCGACGGACGTTCGGCGATCGTCCAGATGCGATGGATATCGGGATTCGCGGCTACGACGGCCTGTGTTCCTTCAAACACAAGCATATCGATCATCAGATGCGGCAACGCCGCCTTAAGGGAACGTACGACCGGCGTAGCTAACAGAACGTCTCCAATTCGACGCGTACACACGACCAGCGCGCTGTTCATTTCCCGGGTCAATTTACAATCCGTATTTCGTCGTTACGGCGCCGGCCGGTCAACATCAGAGACCACCACATTGTTCGAGCCCGATGGCGGCTCGAACGGTGGACGAGCGCAAAAGATCATCCAGACGCTTCTGATTGTCGGTTAGCGTCATGCGATCCTGCTCCGGATGCCATAAATGGAACACCGCCGCAGCCATCCGTGCGTTCTTATGCTTCACTCCCGCGTGGAGCAGTCGAATGACCAAGTCGGAATCCTCCAACCCCCATCCTTCGTAGGACTCATCGAGTCCATTCACACGGATCAGATCATCCCTCCATACGGAGAAATTGCATGTCTTGATCCCTTTCCAGCGATCAGGCGCCCATTTACGAAACGGACCATCAGGGATTTTTATCAGTGGAAGCACTCGATTGACGTCCCGTTTCGACCAACACCATACCCAATCGATTGGGCTCCATGTATGGATCGGCAATCGCTGGCGAAGGATACGGCTCGTCAGCGCGGCTGAAAGCAATACGCGATTCGATCCGAGGAAGTAACCCGGCTCCGCCAGTCGTTTATGGACTTGCACGAAATGTCGTGAGGGAACACAGTCTCCATCGGTAAAAACAATATAGTCGACGCTCACCGACGCGACGGCACGATTGCGGATGGCGGCGGCTCGAAATCCCCGATCTTCCTGCCACACGTGCGTGAGCGGGAAGGGTGCCCGTCGTACATAGTGCCGGATGACCTCTTGAGTCTCCTGCTTCGAACCGTCATCCGCAACCACGAGCGTGAAATCTTGATCGCTTTGACTACAATACCCTTCCAGCACAGCCGCCAGCGCATCAGGACGATTGTATGTCGTCACGATCACCGCAGTTTTCATTTCGAAGGCGAGCTGCCGGGGCGCCGGAGCGGCATCTGTTTGGGGAGCGACCACATTTCCTGCTGTTCAAACCGTTTGGCATACCGATAAAAGGTTCCTTCGAAATTACCGAATGCGATGACAAACCCGGCCCAGCCGTCCAGAAACCCCCGCTTCGCCACATAATGCTTGAGAAATGACCAGATGCCATGAAACAACGCACTCCCCATCGATACTCGTTGGTCGGCAAGCTTCAACACTCCCAATGATGAATAGCGGTTGGCCTTCTTGACCACCTCCTCAAAGTCCCTGAATGGGATCTGCCAAATCGCATGGTTCAGCCGACCGACCGGCTTGGGAGTCAATAATTCATATCCTTCGTGAACGGGAGATTCCACGTAGTTCATGGATCCTTTGCGAAACAATTGCGGCTGACGAAAATTCGGATACCAGCCGGAATGTTTGATCCAGCGTCCCATGAAGTAATTCCGTCTCGGCACAAGATAGGCGTCATGCGCCGGAGTTCCGCTCAGGATCATGAGGATTTCATCCCGGACCTCCGGCGTGCATTGTTCGTCCGTGTCGAGACTGAAAATCCATTCATACGTACAGGCTTTGATGGCTTGATTTCGCAGATGGCCGAATCCCTGGAACGGAATCTGGACGACGCGGGCTCCCAAGTCTTGGGCGATTCGAGCGGTCTCATCGGTACTGGCGGAATCGGCCACGATGATTTCGTCGGCCCACAGCACACTGTTGATGGTATCGGCGATCTTCTTCGCTTCGTTGTAGGCGATGATATAAGCGGAAAGGCTCATGTCTTCGTTTCAAATCGTGGATCAGTCCCGGAACACATGAGACCGGAGAACAGGCAGTAAAACAGTTTCTCGGTATGGTCGTTGAGCGCAGGTTGGAAGAGACATGCGATTGCAATGGTGACGACCACTCCTCTGGCGATCAATCGGTCCGTGGCATCACCGACAAAAGGTGACCCTCGCCATTGTTGCGCGAAGAGCCAGAGCAGGAGACAAAGTCCGATCACTCCGACTTGTACCATAATCAGGAGGTATTGGTTATGGGGATGAGTCGGAACAGACAGGCCGAGCTTCTGGACGCGCATCGCGTATGCGTGGGTAAATCCTCCGGTGCCGACGCCCATCAGCGGGTGATCATGAATGATCTGGACCGTGTGATAAAAGAATTCCATCCTCTCCGTAACCCCATCGTACGTAGTCGTCTGCGGATTCCATTGCGCGACACCGCTGGCCACAAGGTCAACGCGATCGCGGAACGATGTCGAGACCTGATAGGCAGCCGAAAAAGTCACACTGAGAACAATGGTCGCTGCTACGACACCTCGCCATCCAAAGTACATGTGGAAAGCCACCATAGCAAGTCCGGCCAACACCACGTACCCCGTTCGGCCTTGTACCATCAATAAGACATTGCCCGCGGCCAAGCATGCCGCCCCGGCCCAGCCCCATCGTGCCCATCGATGCGAGGACTTCCAGGCGAGCATCCCGAACAACAAGACGCCGAATGCCATGAGCATGTTATGGGTGGTGTGCTTTTTAAATATACATGGGTTGGACAGATCACACGAAATGGGTATTGAAAGCACACAAGGATTGGACGAATCACAATTGAAGATCCAGCCCTTCGGAAGGAAGCCTCCGCTCAAGGCGAGAGACAGTGCCAACGTCACGATCAACGAAGCCGCCAATGCGCGGAGCGCGCGATTCCGATCTTGAGCATCGACGGCCAAGGAGATCAACAGAGGGATCAGGAGTAGCGTAGCGTACTTCTTTACCGACAACGCTCGATCTTCTACCGCGCCCTCGCCCCACAAAGTCCCTACCAGCAACCAACCGAACAATAGGAGCGCGGCCAACGCCACGGGATTCGCACTGACTCGGCGGAGTCTCTCCCGCCACCCTCCACTGACCGCCCAACACAATACGAGAAGGCCCAGGAGGATACTGTCTGCGACGACCCAAATGGGAATGGTGAACCCAAGCGCAGTCGTCGTCCAACCCGCCGCACGCTTCGCCTCCGTCTGGAGCAGGCTCATGCGCAATAGGGACGAATCGAGAACCGGTCCGATGCCTGAAGTTCTCTTTGTAACGGACATCTCTCGAAGCTATCCTGATTAAGGAGCCCGCCGGACACCGTGTCGCGCGTGGTCTTCAGCGTGAAGGGCGTCTGATCATCCATGCCCTTATCATGTTCGAGGAAGAGTCGAGCTCGTGTGATACGGCGAGGCGCCAAACAAGACCGCGCTACGCTTTGACGGTCACACGCGCAGGAGCCTGTTCAGAAACCGCCCGTGCAGAACTCTCTTCGCCAACCACATGAGCCTCTCGAACAGGGCGAGATTTTCGGGGCGTCTGTTCCAACCGATTGACGAGGATTCCCAAGACAAGAAACATCGCCGACCATACACCTAAAATAATGAGACGCCATTTTTCCGAGGAGTGATGATAGAGGACCGCCAGGCCTCCACACAGCATCATGATTCCGTACTCCGTGAGCACGGTCCTGCGATGACTCCATCCGCTTAGAATCAACCGCTGATAATAGTGTTCCCGGTGGGCTTCCCAAATCTTTTGGCGACGAATCGCTCGTCGGAGTAACGTCACGGTGGCATCCACGATGAATGGCGAGAAAATCATGACAGGGACCCACAGCTCGAATATTCCGTCGCGAACGCCGAGAATCATCAATGTTCCCGCCAAGAATCCAATCGTAATGCTGCCCGCATCACCCATGAAAATACGAGCCGGTGGGAAGTTATGGACAAGAAACCCAAACGCACTCATTGCCACGAAGGACGCGATAATGAACAAGACGGGGAACTGAGCCTGCCATCCAAAATAGGCGAGAAACCCGAACCCCAAAAAGGTCATTCCTCCAGCAAAACCGTCCATACCATCCATGAAGTTATACAGGTTCGCCATCCAGAGGAGGACGAGGATACTGACCGGAATCGAGGTGATCCCCAGCAGCAGGGTCGGTCCTCCGGGTATGGGGATGGAAGACAAGGTCAAACCCACACCCCCGATAATGATGCACGCGGAGACCGCCTGTATCCCTAAACGGAGACCCGCAGGGAGACCGACACAGTCATCGAGAAAGGACACCGTAAACACAAGGAGCATGGACGCCACAATCCAGAGACTTCCTGAGGCGAGGCCCTTTGGCAAGACAGGCTTCGACGGCTGTGCGATCGCAAGAACGCTGGCGGCAGCCATGAGCGCGATCACCACACCTAACACGATGGCCAACCCTCCGGTCTGGGGGGTCGGCATGGAATGCAGTGTCCGTTCGTTCGGATGAGCGAGGACGGAGAGAAACGATTTCCGGGAACATAAGTTTCTGGTGAGCCACCAGGCGCATATACCGGCCAAGAGAGCCGGGAATATGACTATTACACTTGGCATAGCTGGCGGTTATCTGATGTAGGCCACTTTTTTGTATACCGTGCTCAGACTCTTATCGACTGCCGATAGAACGCAATCAACTCCGGAACCGTTTCCTTAAAAGAGTGTGCGGCCTGATATCCTAATTCATGAGTGATGGACCCGGCACTGAACCAAGCACTACCGATGAGCTTGGTCAGCTGATTCGTCGTTAAGGGAGTATGCCGCCCACTGAAGACTTGGAGCAAGTCCCCCAATCGGGCGCCCCCCTTGAGTACCCAGAGTGGAACTCGCCATCTTGCAGGCGTCTTTCCCAATCCTGCGCGCAACCACTCATACAGATCAGTCACACAATAGGGGTCGGCATCAGCGACAATATACGCTGATCGCCTAAAGCACGACACCTGCAGACAAAGGGATACCGCATGCACGAAGTTTTCGACATGCAAAAGACTTCGGACCGTCGAAAGACGAGGCAAAGGGGGAAATCGCCCATGGTCGATCGCTTCGATCATTCGGTACAGGTTGCCTCTCATGGTCGGACCGTAGACCATCGGTAGACGGAGCGAGACTGCCGTGAAGCGATGGCGCGTTGCATAGTCGGAGATAAGTTGCTCCGCTTGCCACTTTGACTGACCGTATGGAGTCTGTGGATCGGGCGGTCGTGCTTCATCAATACATCCACTCGTCTCTTCCCCAAAGACTTTCACTGAACTCGCAAACACCATCCGAGGCACCCCGGACCGCACCGCTGCATCGAGGATGTGCCTGGTGCCTTCGATATTGACGACTTCGTAGTCCTTCTCTTGTCCCGAATCCTCCATTGCGTGGACTTTAGCCGCGAGATGCACGATGGCGCCACACCCGCTCGCGAGTTCCGCAGGCACCGGATATCGAACATCCGCAACGATCGTTTCGGCCTCCCGCGGGACCAACGAAGACCGGCCCGGTTCACGAATGACCGCCCGCACTTGGTATCCGGATCCGCAGAGCCTCCGGACAAGACATGATCCCAACAATCCGGATGCGCCTGTCACCAAAACCCGCATATGAAGTCACTGAATCGGATCGAGGTCCTGCAGTTCCAGCCGATGAACCACTCATTAGGATCATGTGCCACTGCAGAGTACTTCATGATACAAAGCCAAGGTTTGCCGAGTCACGACGGTCGAGGAAAATTCCTTCACGACGATCTCTCTCCCTCGACAACCCAATTCACTTCTCAATTGCGGACTCATTAGTAACATGACGATGGCATCTGCCAACGCAACGGCATTCCGGGGAGGAACCAGGAGACCGTTTATACGATGCCGGACAACTTCGCGGCAACCCGGGACATCGGTCGCGATGATCGGTTTTCCACATGCGGCCGCTTCCAGGAGACTGACGGGAAGTCCTTCGCGGTAGGACGGCAACACAACGATGGCCGCGTTTCCGAACACCATCGGCATATCGTTTCGTTGTCCCCACCACTCAATCACCCCTTCATCCTGCCATTGGTACAATTGATTCGAGTGAATGCTTGCCGGGTTGTCTTCATCACACCGCCCTGCAAGGACAAACCGCGCATCCAGCTTCATCTCTTTCACGATCCGCGCCGCTTCCACGTACTCCCCGACTCCTTTATCCCACAACATCCGGCTGGCCAACAGGACAACGAGTTCTTGAGGATTCTCGTCCATAGGACGGAACCGGTTTACATCTACTCCCGTTCCCCGAATAACTCGCGTTTGACTGTGCTCTACGATGTGATCACGCACCAGCTGAGCCTGATCCTCTTCATTTTGGAATACCGCGATCGAGCTGGCGGCTTTGCAGGCCACATGCAGCCCAAGCTTTAAGAACTGACGGAAGAATCTTGCCTTCAATTCTTCGCTGGTGAACGCGTAGCCTAATCCGGCAAATACATTGATCACGGAATGGACTCCCGCAAGGCGGGCCGCGATGGCCCCATAGAGAATCGGCTTGATGGCGACGTGAAAGACAAGATCAGGCTTTTCCGTTCGGTAAAGCCGAACCAACTCCATAATGGCTCGAGATTCTCGTATCGGGTTCAGACTTCGGCGAAGCAGAGTGATAGGAAACAGTTTGAAACCTTGTCGGGTGATCTCCGGGCCGTGTTCCTGGACGCGCATCGCGAGCAGCACTTCAAACCCAGCATCCCGCGCCGCCTGTGCGAGCCCCACCCAATGCAGTCGGAAGTACCAGTCCTCCGTGATGAAAAACAAAATCCTCGGGATGGAATTTGGCCGCACTGTCACGATGAGAACGCTATCCGATGACGCACATCACGGTTTCATGCTACTGAATGAACGCTTTCGACCGACAACCTTAGATGGTCAAACTCTAGGGCAATGATGCGTCGTAACACAACGGCTGAAGATCCAGCAATGAATCATGTCATTGCTCCGTCAACAGTAGCTGTCATCTGGTTCCGCACTCCGACCCACTCACGTCTTGCCAAACCACCCGCCATTCATTCCGCACCCGGTCGTTCACAGCCTGAAACGACCGCCTCGACGATCGGTTCAGTGCACCAGCCAGATCCAGCAGGACATCTCGTCCAAACCCGAGGCTATGGACGAAGATTCCTTGCATGGAGCGAAGGGCGGAATGGGTATCGTGTACTTGTCCGACGAGTCGGCGGCAATAGTTCAATCGACCACGTCCCAATTTCCTTGCCGCAATTCTGTCCATGCGATAACCCAAGAGCACTTCCTCCAACGCCGCAAATCGGCTGTGAGCAAAGCTCTGAAGAAGGAGTGCCTGATCTTCGCATCGCGTATCTTCGTCGGAATAGGGATGGGCCAAGAACCAGCCCCGCTTGCCCATCCATGTCGGATGGGCAAGCGGAAATCCCCACCATGGTCTTCGACAAATGGCTTCATGTGAGCTAGCCGTGGGATAACATCCGATGATCTCGCCTTCGCCCTTGAAAATCACGGCGCCCGTTCCCAGCAAATCGATGTCGCGATGCTCTTCCAGGAATTGAACCTGCCGCTCAAGACGTTGCGGATACGCCACATCGTCGGCATCCATCCTGGCGACATACTGTCCCTTCGCGAGACGCACGCACTGATTCAACCGTGAAGCGAGGCCCATATTCCCTGTCGGCTCTTGAAGGAATCGGATTCGAGAATCTTTCACACTCAATATGATCGCTGCGGTTCGATCGGTCGAACCATCATCGACGACGATCAGTTCCCAGTTTGGATACGTTTGGGCAAGGATCGACCGCAAAGCCAGGCCGATGGTTCCGGACGCATTGTACGCCGACATCGCAATAGTGACCAGAGGCCGGGCGTCCAATCAACTTTCCCTGTAGAACATCCGACCCGGCCACCCCGCGGCGGTATAGGTCCAGGCACCGCGTAGTCTCCAAGACAGCTCGAAAACCAACCGACGCGCCGCACGAGGGCCGCGGTCTTTCCCCCAGACGAGTGAAACAACCGATGCCAGCAGTGCTCGGATGATTCGAATGGCCGTTCCTGTGGAGTGGTCCTCTGCAGCGGTTTGAAACGTCGCCCAATCCACGGGCAACGCGCGCCGACGTGGAATACGGCGGGTCAGCTCGTCCAATAGCTCCTCAAACCGTCGCTCGTAGGTATGGTCGCAGCGCACCCGTTCATATCCGGAACGGGCGATCCTATCGCGCCGATCAGGACATGAGAGCAGCATCTTTACCTGTTGGACCATTTCCTCCCCACCCTCGAATGTCACAACCTCTTCCCCGATCCGGAAGTATCGCTCAAGGTTCGGAGCCTTTTCGGTCAGGAGACAGCCTCCATACCCGGGCACTTCGAAGACGCGCGCTTTGATCTGTCGGCTCTCTGGATTCAACGGACCATGTGCTCCATCGCTAAAATTAAGGCTGATCTGCGACTCGCGAATGATGTCCCCCATCCGCTTAGTCTCCACCGCGCCTTCCTGCCATCCATGTCCGAAACAGGTGACCTCGATGCCTTCGCGGCGAAGCCGGGCGATCATGGCTCGACGGTTCCCATAGGCGGCACCGACAAAGCTCACGGGATATCGACAGGCCTCAGCAGGGAGAGGAGGCATCAAGCTATCAGCCTTGGCCGCCCACTGAGAGAGGCAAACCGAATTGATGCCGTCTTGATGGTAGCGGTCGATCATCTGGGGGTAGGTGGTCACAAAGAGATCGAATTCCGACGCGATCAGTTTGGAAAACATCGGATACTTCCAGGAATCATCCGTCGACCAATTGATCACCCAGGTTCCACTGTTCCGAATGACTCGAACGGTCTCAAGCCACACTTCATAATGCATCAGCACACAGAAGACAACGTCCGGTCTGGTCTCTTCCACCCGTTGCAACAAAGCCTGATTCAAACGAGAAAAATCCCCATGGGGTTCGCGCGACAATGACTCGAAGAAACTGACCTGATGTTCTAATCGTCTGAGTGCGGGAATAAAATTCGCAAATTCGGGACCTTCTCCGCGCACAGGGTCGCCATAAGCATGTTCTCCCATCACACACAAAATCTTCATGGCATCACGTGTGCCGAGTCCGTCTGGCCGTCACATGGTAGCCGACGGTAAACCGCCTCTCGTGGTCGAACTGATCCAGCCATTTGCACGATACAGGGATGATGAAACCAAGGACGGGACAAAGCGCGACCCATATCGGAAGCCAGAGTAGCCGAATCCCGAGGGGAAGACTCCTGCTTATCGGATTGGTCGTTTGAAGAAACCTCAAGGATTCTTGTGCGAAAAATCGAAACGACCCTTCGTTCGGTTCAATCGAGATGTCTTCAAATCCGGCTGCTTTCAAAAAGCGCTCGTACCACCAAGGCGTATAGCCGCCGTAGTAATGATAAGGTTCTTGATGAATTCCTGATCCAAGCGGTGCGGTGAGAACGAGCGTTCCTCCCGGCTGAAGAATCCGCGCCAATTCGTTCACCACACGGATAGGCTCTGGATGATGCTCCAGCACCTCCGTACAGAGCACCACCCCAAAGCTGCCGTCCGGCACCGGGATGGCGGTCACGTCCGACACGAAGTCGAGAGCCCCATAGCCCCCATGTCGGAGCTGGTCGCCCCGCAACGGGGCGAGGTCTTGCGTACGGTAGTGGCAGTGTGCGAACAGTGCACGATACGGGCAAGAGCCGGCGCCGACATCCAGCACGCTCGTCCCACTCGGCACCAGCGACGCCTGTTTCGCAATCCAACGATCGCGCCGCACGACGTTATAAGCAAACAGCTCGCTCTGAGCCAACCAGGCCCGTAGAGACCTACTCACGTGCTTTCACAAATTCGAAAAGGCCACATCCATACTCTAGGTTGGCAGCAGTTTCTGGTGAAACATCCTCATTGAACTGTCCCACATCGTCTACAAGAGAAAAAGATATGAGCATGAGTTCCTTGAAGAAGTCCCTGACCGTCTTCGGCGAAAACACTCGATGCGCATTGAAACAAACCCGTTCGCGTCCGACCGGTACTGATAGAAAGAGCGTACCACCGGGCATTAACACGCGCTGGAGTTCAGAAGCTGCGAGCTGACTTCCGTCAGGATTCAGCGGATCGCCATATCGCCCAAGACCCACATGTTCAATGACATGCAGGGATGATAGTGACCCAATGCTGTCATCACCGAATGGCAATCGCACGATATCTCCTGCCAGCGAAGTAAAATTGGAGAGGCTGACGCGAAGCGGACGATAATCGACGAACACGGTTTTCACGGCGGCGCTCAGCACATTGATCATCATCGCACTGGAACCCACGTCGACATGAAAAGCCGGACGGGATCCTTGTAACCGCCTTGCAAGCCATGCAGCCTGAAAGAAATAATGCGGATCGAAGGGCGTGTCTACGACACGGTCAACAAGGCAGGGGTAAGAGTCCCTGAGCAACAGCTGCTGGGTGGCAGCCTTCTCGTTATAAGCTTTCCATTCCGCGAGGTAGCGAGGCAATGCACCAAGACTGGTGAGGAAGTGGGGGCCAAGAAACGCCGCACCCCATCGGATAATTGCGCTATTGCGAAAAAGATGCCTCACAACGCGGGAGAGAGCGGCAATGGTCAATGGGAGCGGCCTGAAAACGATGGGACAAGAGAAGGATGTACTATTGGCATACGCCGTCGGTGATACTCCAGTATTCAAGTACATCATGAGGAAAGGGTCTTTCTCGCTCAAACATCTGTACCATAGCGGAATAGCTCGTCAGGTCTCTGACATAGAGCGACTTCCAGTCATCAACGCACTGTTTCACCTGGCTTGCCCAATCATGGTGTTGAACATCCACCTGGGTACAACAGGAGGATATGTGAGAGCTATCGTGTGTCCCCAGCGAGACTGTGGCTCGTCCGCTTTGGAGTCCGGCGATAACTCGCATTAATGACAACCACTGCCAACCTCCTCGCTGAGGAATATTGACAATCACTTTCCCCGACCGATTGATTGCGTTGCGACGCTTCCTTGATACGAATTTTCTCGGACACATGACGGATAGCCCCGCAGCCTCCAACATGGAAAGCAGCCGAGCACGATATTCCGTCATGGCTCCGGTAAACACAAGATCGTTGACGACGATATCAGAAGGACTCTCTGTCTCAAAATTCAAGCCTCTGCCGAGATCCGGAAATGGGATTGCACGCACCTCAACACCAGGCACAAGCGTTGAGATATTTCGCAACTCAGGCAAGTCACCCAAGACGAAGAAACAACGGAGATAGGGCAGGCACTCCAACAGATGCTCCATCCGAGTGAGAATTGTGGACGAGTGCATGTAATCGTTGTGACTCCCCAGCGGAGCACCGTGGAAATAGATCTGGCCATGCTGAAAATCCACATGCTCGGTCATGATCACCGCGATTCGTTTCCGCGATGACCGGCAAAAGTCGAGCAACACATTTCTACTGTTTTCCGTGGAGAACCCTTCAATGAGAACATTCAGAGACGAGGGACGCGGCTGTTTCCCGACGGAAACCGGATAGCCGTGCTGACGGAAAGCAGTGACCGCAAAGCCCACTTGATCACCGATCCCATACAATTGATGATTGTAGACCCAGCAATGGATCGAAGGCTTCTTCAGCGGGTGCCTCGTCTCGACGCTTCAACAGAGTCGGCAGGATTCTGCCAGACCTGGTGCCATGCCGACTCGACGGTGGATGCAGTCAAAATTTTGCGTTGAACTTCTTCAAGCGAGGGGCCTGAAAAGAAAGGAGTATATTGTTTTGATAGTAACTTTGATTTTACGAATGCGCCCTCACTTTGCAAAATAGCGTAAAACTCTCTACCTTGACGGACGATATTGAAATTGTGAAACCCTTCCACAATAACCTGAGCTGATTCAGTGTCTTCTTCAAAATCGAACGACTTCGATATCGACATGCTGGCAACGATGCTTCCAAGCACCTCATCTACAGAATGTCCTCGATAACAAGACGAATAGCCACCGGCCTCGGCCTTCTTCGGAGAAAATTCTCCTTCGCGCTGAAGTATGGCATAGTATCGATCACGATGTCGGATAATGTTATGTCCCGAGACTCCCTGACGGACGAGTTCGATATCGGGCTCTGCGTTGGGCCTGGCGAACCCGAGTCCTCCATGCCGACGATACACCGCAAGGACCGAGGCTGCGTAGTGATACAAGGCTGGAAATGGCCTCAGAGTTTTGGAAACCCATCGAACCAACTTGCGCCGTATTCCTTCCCGACGCCCTCCGAGCGGGTGAAGGTATGTTCCTTCCAGTTCTTCCAAGGTATACGCGTACGTCACTTCTGGTGCGCTAGGTTTATGATATCGGGCCAATACGGACCAGTCATTCAGCTCGATGCGAGGATTGCCGTAGGTCTGGATCATGGCACCACCCAATTCCCATACCATGGCGAACTCCGTCTTTATTCGTAACATAGGCTGCGGGGGGCTCTCAAACACTCGTGCCCACTCACCGCTCTTGATCGTGCACTCGTTCAAGCAACGGCTCAGGTGATCAAAACCGGACTCTCCGGTAACGGACGCTGGCCTGAAGCGAGCGTATAAATCCACCACCAAAGCCCAGAAATCCTGGGCAAACCTTTGCCCCGAAAACCGCTCTCGGGCATACGTCTGCGTACACCTGTGCATATCCCAATAAGTATCTTCCTTCTCCAACAAAGCACACACGCGGCTTCTCAGTTGTTCAACCAGAAGATTGTCAAGCTCGGCGTTTCGACTAGATTGGCCAAACAAGAGATCCGTTCCTGCGCCTTTGGGCCAGACTTCCTTTCGTACACCGTATAAAACGATCCCATTTTCCCCATCGGCGACGCACACCGTGATACCCATGGCATCGGACACGACTGGAATCGCTCCCGCTCTCATGGCCTCCATGATCGAAACCGAGTGCAAATCCGCACTAGGGAGCAGGAAAAAATGCGCGCTGGCCATCAAAGATTGTATTTCATGGCTGGCCAAATAGCCTTGATCCCAAACAATACTTCGGCCGATTTCACCCTTCACCCAAGATACATCGACTCCATACTCCTGCAACTCGATATCACCAGGCATGGCACAACGAAGCATCAGGAGGCCGCCTCGACCACTGACGACCATCTCCTTCCAAAAACGTAAGACGAGATGCCCCCCACGACGAAAGAAATTCACCGGATTCTGGTTCGCGGAATTGACAAACAAGAACCGCGGCCTGGAAAGCGACGGCTTTTGACATGGTTCGTGAAGAGGGAGCGCATCGTCACTTAGCCCAATTCGCGAGGGGAACAACTTCTTGTCGATGGTTGTGTCGGACAAGAATGCGCTAAGCGCACGAAGCGTCTCGGGCACATGGGAAAAGATTCCGAGGCACAGAGGATGGGCAAAAATGCTTCTATAATGCTTCCTGAGATCTTCGTCGCTATCAACACTGTCGCCCCCTTGTTGCGCAAAAGGGAACAAGATCGGTGCAAACGACTCGCAGTGAAAAACAAACGGCCGTTTGAGAGAGGGGAACGGTGCAGTGTGATGAAACTCTATGTCGCCCTCCAGTGCGGCAGTCAGAACCTGGTCGGGAGGCCAGAAATATTCCTCATACTGAGTTGCAACGGGGTTTTCATCAACTCGACGAGAGCGGGCGGCGTGCTTTTTTATTTTCTCGACCGTGGCCTTCCGTACCGACGCATCGCCCTGAAACTTGCGATACAGTTCGACGTTATCCCACGCCGACAGCTTGATATTCTCGGGGGCATGATCAAACAATGCTCGATAAAGCGGATGAAACCCATCCAACGGAATGTAGTGGCTTAGGTTCCAAGGGATCGCGACGTTCAAGATAGGGCTGGTCATTTAATGCTATGTCGTCAGTTCATTGACCGAGCGATGGACCAAACAGCACAACTCACTTCGGTCGTGCGTCAGGGGACGGGGCGTTCTCTTATCGTTATCACGCCCCTCTCCTCTTTTATGATGTATTTGCGTACCTGTAATCAACCTCTGCCAGACCTTCACCTCAGATAAATGCGCACCTATGCTCAAACTGAAAAGTGATGCCGCTACGTGATGCGTTACTGCGTGGCCAAGAGTGATTGAGGGTATTCTTGAGTGAATGCAAATGCGAGATGGCGTCCGTCACGATTGAAGAAAAACCCGTTGGGACCGCCAGGCGGATGGGACAGCAACACGAGCACCATGCTGACCACGGCGTACGGACTCTCTATGGATCCCTGATTCATTTCCGTACGCGCTTCGCCTGGCACCAAAACGTTGATCTGAACGTCCTTGCCCGGATATTTCAAGGCACATTCGGCCGCAAGAGAGGCCCCTAGCGTATTAAGAGCTGATTTACTGATATTGTAGGGACCAAAACCAGGAGTCGAGGCCCAGCCGGCAAAAGAGGATAGAAAGATGATTCTAAATTCATCGTCATGGCTTAAGAATGGCATAGCCGCCTTGCAGGTCAACCAGGGTCCCGTCACATTCGTAGCGAGAAGGTCCGTCCATGCCGCAGCACTTTGGTCTGCAAGTGGATAGGACGTGGCTCCCTGTTGAGGGAGCGCGGCGCTATGCACCAGCCCATAGAGACTCCGAGTGAAAAGGCCGATGGTCTCCGACGCCCGGGCCAGGTCGGTTTCCAGTCGAATATCCGCCGGGACCGAAACGCAGCGGCTGACGTCAATGCCGAGCGAAACCCCCTCGGCCAGCGTCTCGTGCAATTTCTCGATTCGTCTTCCTGAAATAAAGACTCGGGCGCCGGCGGCGGCAAGCGCCAGCGCGATGCATCGTCCATATCCGGTGCCTGCGCCTGTTATCCAAAAGCTTTTGCCTTTCAGCCGTTCCCATCTGGCTAGCGGCAACCCGAACCGATGCTCCTGCCAGGACGCCGGGGCGAGGTTCTGTAAGATGCCGGGAGTTGAAATGTTTTTCTGGAACAACCTCATGCTTCAACGGCACTGCACGATCTGACATTGTTGTGACCCAGCGCAAGGATTTCATTTTCCACCGCATCACGGGAAACGTCGCGAATGACGCCTGGCATCTCTAGGACGTCGATCTCCGTTAGATCAATGGGCCCTAACGCATGCGGCATGCCATAAATCCAGCCCTCATAGGAGATCACATCGTATCCTTCCTCCGGCATCGTACGAAGCAAGACAGGCGACTTTGTAAATCCAGATGCGTGCGAACGACCATCGCTTGTGGCGGCCGAGACCTTCCCTGACTCTCCCCCGAGTTTCCGGATCAGACCATCCACTTCGGCTATGGTGTCTCCGACCAACATGCCGGGAATCGACGAGAGTAACCCGGAATCCCATTCCACATAGGCCCCATGTGGGACCCCGTAGAACATGCCGTCAAACTTCACGAGGTTGTAATTGCCGATCGTCCACAACAATTCCGGTTGAGCATTCTTGGTCACGACGGACAGGATGGAGAAATTTTCCCCTTTCACAGGCACTCCGATCGGTGTTTCATTACCGACGCCTCGTCGCGCGACAAGGCGCATGGCACGCTTCAGCGGCTCTTTGACATACGCAACGACGACTGCGTGGGGGAGCATGCAGGCGAGTTGCAGATCGTTCAGGTGCCCACCGTTCCCTCTGTTAAAACGTTCCTGACGGATGAGGCGACGAAGCTCTCCTTCAAATGATTCGGGCAGCAGCTCGACCATCCGGCGCCATACACTGACATTGCGCTTACCTGCTTCCTCGCCCCTCGATCGTCTTTCGATGGACGATTTCCGCCCAAACGGATCCTTCAGGACCTCTTGGTCCACGGCGATATGCATCTTGCCGACTCGTAGGATGCGGGGCTTTCTGGGGATCTCAATTGATTCGGACCTTTCCCCCACGCTGTCCACGCGCATGTAGGATCCGGATTCCCGCTGCTTCTTTTGATCATCGTAATGACCGCGGGAATTCGCCCATCGGGCACTTTCTTCAATAGCCACGATGAGGTCCTCTTCGGTTGGATGCCGAAGAATGCCGGGGATTGCGGATGCTTCCGGACTGGTTATATCCACGCTGCTGAGTGCGGCCGGAATTCCATAATACCAACCGTTATGGAAAATAATCGTGTGGGTGTCCATTTTGCGAACCATGCGCGGCGCCAGACCGGCGATCCCAAACAACGGCGGTTCCGCGGCTGGCTTCGCTGAATCCTCCGATGGCTTGCCCGCTTCCTGAAGCATCGGCAGCAGTTTGGCGGGGCGTGACGGCTCAAGGACCGCGAGAGGGCCACGCTGGCTTGAGGCTTCCAGCGCCGCCTGTCCTTCGATGTCGTTGGACTCCGCATCACGGTCTTTTCCTCCGGCGATTTCAAATTCCCCGGCGCTGATCGACGTGCCCGATGTCCCCGTCCTGGCTTTATCACGATTGAATTTAACATCCTCAATCACCCGGTTGGCCCACGCTCCAACATTAAACCCGGCGTCGTGCAATGCAAGCACGATACGCTCGAATCGTTCCTTGCGGACTTGCGCGTCGATGTATGGATCGATACTGTGCCACTGATCTGCGGGAAGAGCTCTCGGATACTTCTCGTACATTATTTCCTTGGGTTCCTTCAGTACAATGTCGTGAGATGCCGGATCGATCCAATAGACGCTTCCGTTCACCAGGATCAGCGGATTGATGTTCGCCAAACGCCCGATATAGTGACGATTTTTAAGAATGAGCTCGATGCCCTCCTCCACGTCTTGGTCGGTTTCCCCGGGAACACCGATGACCCAGTTAACCTCCGTAAAAATCCCGACCTCCCAGCAATCCTTCAGGTTCTGGGTGATCATGTCAACCGTGTACCCCTTCATCTGCAGCCGCAACGTCCGCTCCGAAAAAGCATCGATTCCGAAACGAAGCGCGACAAAATTGGCCTCCCTCAGCTTTTCGAAGAAGGCTCGGTTTTGTTTCTTATTGACGCGTAGCTGGCCGGTAAGCTTCACCTTGCGGTGTAGGCCGCGGCGGATGATCTCATCACAAATCTCCATGACCCGTTCGGGCATGCCGCCGAGATCGCTCTCGTTAAACATGAACAAGTGGCAGCCACGTCCGACCAACCACTCCAGTTCATCGACAAAATTTTCTTTGGTGCGAATGCGCCAGTAGAATCGTTCCGCGCAGAACGTGCAGCGCGACCAGCGGCATCCGCGGCTTGCGATGATGGGAGTCAGCTGGTAGTCATTGAAGTTTCTGTACACGCTCAGATCGCACCACTCGTATTTGGGAAATTCGATTTGATCCAGATTGTGAATCATGGGAGCTGGAAGATAGGAATAGTCCGGCGTATCGAAGCGGGACAGGACACCCGGTTGGTTGAACGGTCGCTCACCCTTTGCCAATGCCTCCAACAGCGGACCGGCCGTGAGATCCGCTTCACCGATGCACATATAGTCGCATTCCGGGAATGCGCGGCGGCCGACATCCGCGTTGTAGCAACTGAACCCGCCGACCACGATCATGATGTCGGGCAATTTCGCTTTGACGCCGAGCGCAACTTCCCGCGCCGCCGCCTCATTGCATCCTTGGATTGAAAGCCCGAGTACTTTCGGCCGTGCTGCGACCAATGCCGCGATCGCCTCGTCGATGACCGGCCTGAAGAACTCCAACACTTCATTGCGCCCGGTTGGACCTGAAGCTCCTCCACCCGTTGCAGTCCACAGATCGTAGTGCTCCGCTTGCCACGGATCCTCCGGCAACACCAAATCACCAGGGAGCGTGATGCGGCCGCCCATGTCAAAGAGCCGGTGAACATGAAATCGATGGTAGGAAATAATATCCAGATCGACGATTTGAAAGGACACTGCAGTCTTCTTCAGGGCGTTGTTCAAATATCCCAATCCATTGGGCATCAAAGACAAGTTACGTGAGGGACAGTCCACAATGGCCACATCGAGATCTTTCCTGAACTGGATCTCAGGGATATCGATCGGATAAATATTGCGCGGTAACGGCGTCCACCCGCGGGCTGGAATGACCTCGGGTTCGACGTCGGCTAAAATCATGAGGTCGACGATAGTGACCGATCGAGGCAATTGCCTCGCCATCTGCATACGTGGAACCGCCAATGTTTCGCAGAGGAAGACGGTCTGTGTCTCGTTTGGCAGCGCGCCCAACCGGATACTGGCCAGACCATGCGGCTGATGCAACTCCGGGGAATTGTCGTACAACACGGTGCCGACAATCCTGGCGTTGAGATCAGGGACATGCTGCAAAAGATAATCTACAAACCTCTTCGAACCCACCAGGGCAAGGCCGGGCAACGTCATGAGATGCGCGCCAAGCGCATGCAAACATGCGACATCGTCCTGTCCATTGTCGAAGGCGAAGCATTGATGAGGGCTGAATATGACGCGTGTCCCCTCTACCTTAGTAGTTGCATGGCCTTTCTTAAGAGTCAGAACGACGGCTGTATCGGTCATCACTTACCTCATACGCAGATTAAAGATCCATACCTCACCTGTTATTCGGTCCTCGGGGATTACTTCCATCGGGCAGAAAGACAATACTGATGTGACCGAATAATGACCTAAGATACACAAGCACACATGTGGCATCAATTCACTTTCTGACTGTTCACGATCACATAACCATCCCTGCATCAGATCCAGAGCCAATCACGGTCCAACTCACAGTTTCTCCTCGTGATGAGGTTTCCATCGCGGTTCAGTGGAGCACCAACGGCGGATTATCGATGCGAAGGCTGCGGTGCATACCTTGGGAGAGACCGCACTTGGTCAATAGTGGCGATCAATTGGGCCGCGTCCCATTGACTGCTCGCGTCGCACAGTGCCATGAGTTCGTCCGGAATTGTCCCTTTATTGATCGCGGGCATACCGACAATGGGCTTATTGTGTTTCTTTGCCATTTCGACTTCCATGTCGACCCACAGTCGGGCGCTCCGAATCTCATATACCCCAGCAAGGAGCACGACGACGTGCGCGGGAATGATCTGGCTTTCCAGGGAACTACGGATAAATCGGCCTCCGGCTTCCGTATTCGGACTGATGGCAGGATCATGCCAAGGCAGACTGAAGTTGCGCCACAGAAGTCTCGGCACCTTGTCCATGAGTTCTGTAAATTTTGTCCAATCTTCATGAAATCTCCAGGCATGAGTGACAAAAAGGTCATAATTTTTTGAAGTTCGCATTATGAGCATCCCGGAATTGATCAAAACCTAGTATAACCCCTAGAGGCCACGTAGACTTTCTGTAGGAGCCCCTCGTAGTTTTCAGAAACCAGCAAATCTGGATGAACTCTTCCCTCGTCCGTCGACAGATCAAGGTTGCCGACGCTTTGAGGCGCCGCGTAGAAAGCATCTTTAACTTTTACGATATTGTATCCCCTCACGGAACACAGCAATGTTGGATGGTCCGCCGGTACGTTATGATTCACCCTGCGTGGGGCGACATGATTTCTGTACAATGCGCCCAGCATTCCTGTGAGACGTTGACCGACAAGTGAAACCATGTTCTTGCGAATAGGTTTCCACAGGTGATCTCCGAAATAGCGCCCCATAATTTCTTTCGCCAAGGAGACCCATAACCACCTGATTGCCCACGGTGAATACCCCCCTTGCCCCGTCAAATCGGCGTACCGTGTCTCAAGCGCGGATCCGATACAACGATCCTTCATCCGTAAAGCCCAGATCTCAGAATTTTCACGCAACGGTTGAAATCGGCCTGTCGAAAACGCTTCAACGGCCGTCAGCGCATGACCATCAACATGGGGATAGGCCTTTTCCAGCAGCTGTTTCAGTGATGCCTTCTGACCATTCGTGCCGATGGGATCCGGATGCGCGAAATGCCACAGAGCCACTGATGGGTCATGCCACTGTTCAGGCCACCCGGCATTGATCAGGCGCCATCCCAAATCATAAGGCCCGCACAGATAGCCTTTGTAACTGGGATGTTCATCGAACCCTCCGAATCGGATCGCGTCGCTCCGGCGTACGGTCATACAAGCCCCCTCGTTGACGATGAGGGGCCACCATTGCCAGCGGTCGCGGTCTTTCAATGTCTCGGTGGCGGTCAGGCCTTCGGGATAGAGGAGGGACGTGCGCCATTCATAGTGCATGAGCACCAGCGGCACGGCAGACTTCTCGCCCTCCATCTGAAACGAGCGAAAGACCGAACGAACAAAATCCGGCGGAAACACAGCATCGCTATCACACACGCAGATCAATTCACCGCGCGCATGCAGCAATCCCGCGTTGTAACCGATGTGCTTGTGATAGATACCTTGCTGATTGCATGTGATGACGACATCCGCTTTCTTCATCACTTCGTCGACGACACGGTCATAGACTTCCACCCAGATCAGCTCATACTGATCCTTCGGCACATCCTGTTGCAGTAGCCAATCAAGAGTGGTGAACCGTTCGCGACAGCTCCAATCCAATAGAATAATGGACAGGCGAGGTGAGGGTGGTGATGTGTTCTTGTGAAGGATCATAGAAATACTACCCAGAGACCGCCTTGAGCCTGCCGAGTTTGCGAACGCGGGCCAGAACCGCCTCACATTCCGCTTCGACTACCACATCTGGAATGGTTGAGAAATCGGTCTTGTCAACCTCTAGGGGACCAAGCCGATGCGGTATGCCAAAATACTTACCATCATATGCCACGATGTTGTAATCACCTTCTGAGAACACCAGCTGGGGAGGCTTCAGGGTAACCTTCGCGTGGTTCCGCCTGGATTCAGAATCAGCGTTACGAACACGAGCGAGAGCCGAACTAAATCTACCTTCCACGATCACGTTTGGAATAGTGGAGAAATCGGTCTTATCTACCTCGAGACAACCCAGACGATGCGGTATGCCAAAATACTTATCATCATATGCCACGATATTGTAATCACCTTCTGAGAGCACGAGTCGGGGGGGTTTAGGGGAAACCTTAGCGTGGATAAGTCCGGTCATAAAATCAACATCGGTGACGTAAGGGCCGAGCTCCGCCGTGAAGTAGTTTTCAACGCAGTCTGCATCAAGCTTGTGAAAGGCGATACCAAATTTGTAACAGTCGCAGGCCGCACAGTCCGACGGCTCATTAATTATCAATTGCCGTATTCGATTCGCCTCCTCACCGAACCAGATGTCCTCGAAGCTGGCATTGTGTAGATTGCCGACCGAGTACTTATAACAGAGTTGGATATCACCATTGGCCAAGATCGTGGCACTAGTAAAAGCCGCACGGCAGTCATAAAAATGCATCAACGGATGATCGCCGAGCTGAAATCTCTCCCGTAAGCTCAGAATCTTTCGCTTCTCCGAATTGTTGGAATAGACATACAAACCAGCGTAGTTCTCTGGGAATCTTTCTCGAACCGGAGAGGCGTATAGATATGGAAGAAGCATGACCGTTTTCAGATTATGCTCGATCAAATGCACCGCAGCACTATCAAATACCCTCTTCATCTGTTCTCTAACTGGGTACAGGCTTTCTGGGATCAACTCCTGATCGGGATAGCGTACCTGCATCGGCAAAAACCGCACTACATCAAAATCATGACGATCCCAAAAGTCGAGAATCTCGATCGACTCATCGAGGTTACTTCTCATCGTTGTTGTATTGATAAGGAACCCCGTTTGCCTACCCGCAAATCCCGATCTTGCAGCCAAAATATTACTCATCGTGTCATTATGGTCGGCTCCGCGACGGATATACTCGAATGTATCTTTTCGAATCCCATCGAAAGAAAAATTGATGATTTCCATATCGCAATCAAGCAATCTCTTTAACTTATTTTTATCAAGGAGTGTCCCATTGGTAATGAGTTGCATCCTGATGCCTAGATCAGCGAGTCCTCCCATAAGCCGGTCAAAGTCGTTATATAACAACGGCTCAAAACCGGAACCGATGGAAGCGTATGCTCCCTTCAATGCCTTCAACTTAGGAACTAGATTGACGTCAAAAACCGGATGTTTCTCGGAAGGCATGAAACTGACGTGACACATGCGGCACCTAAGATTACACGCCTCTACCGGGTCGATTTCGATCATTTTCGGCAAGGACAGCATTCCATTCATATCGAAGTATCGATTCATTGTTTGGTTCCTTAAGTCAATCGTAAAATGAAGGTCGAGCCCGTGCTTGCTCCTCTAGAACCTCAAAGGTCGGATCGAGATCGACAAGACCATCAAACGGTCGGTCTCGTTCCAAGGACACCATACAATGGGCAATCGATCGGCGAACATCCAGCACACATCCGCCTCGAGTACCGTCTACTTCCAGAACGGCAAGATCCAAAAAATAGTCTCCGGGACTTACTGTGAGTGCAAATGCAAATTTAAAAATCCATACATCTCCGCTAGAGGCAGATCTTATTTGCCTACCCATAATAATTGTATTCGTGGCATAGACATAAATTCCCTCCACAGTCTTAATGCAGAATCCGGCTGCAGGAGACGGGACATCACCAAAGAATGCCACCTTTACATAGATATTGAGATTCGACCGAAAGGGAACATCCACAACGTCCCACACATCGTCACATTGAAGCGCATAATCGACGATCTTGGCTTCACCGTTTCCAAATCTCGTTTCGGTCTTATTGTAACTTCTCCGTGCAGAGCAGATATCGTCCATCTGAGGCTTGCCAAATAAATCAAGCCCTCTACAATTCATACTCTTGCCGACTTCATTTTCAGCGACACTCCGCAAACCTTGTTCAGAACCGTTCCTTCCAAAGAGCAGCTCATGATACTTATCGACAATCAAACCAGGCTCCCCGACCGCTATCAGCTTCCCATGATCCAGTAAAACAACCTGCTGGGCATAGGTCGTGACCAGCGCCATACTGTGAGTCACGAACAAGATCGTGATGCCTCGCTCGCGCAAGGCCGACAAATGTTCGTAACATTTGTGTTGGAACTTCGCATCTCCTACCGCCAATGCTTCATCAATAATCAGAATATCAGGATCTACATGAATCGTGGCGGCAAACGCAACCCGCACGAACATTCCGGAGGAATACGTCTTGACCGGTTGATCGAAAAACTCGCCAATGTCGGCAAACTCTTCGATGAGCGGCATGCGCCTGATCATCTCATCACGGGGGACTCCCAGTAATGCGCCATTAAGCATCACATTGTCGCGACCAGTGAAATCTGGATTGAACCCAGCTCCTAATTCGAGCAACGCCGCAACCCGCCCATTCACAACTACGCTGCCGCTTGTTGGTTGGACTATTCCTGCAACGATCTGAAGAAGAGTAGATTTCCCAGATCCATTACGTCCGATAATTCCGATGGTCCGCCCCTTTGGAATGTCCAGACTCACCCCGTTTAGGGCCAAGAACTCTCGGTGATACCGTTTCCGGAATGGATGGAATGTCTCGAAAAGCCGCTCCTGGGGAGAAGCGAAGAGCCGAAACTTCTTCGACACGTTTCTAACGGAAATCGCGATCATCTGATGGCGTAGAAGAGGCTAGATGACATCCGCGAATTCCTGTTTCAGTCGGCCGAACACATAAGCACCCGCTAGAAAGAAAAAGAACGCAATGCACCAAAAAAACACGGTCTGGCCAACATCCGGCACCTGATGAGAAACCATCACATCGCGATACCCCTGAATAATGTAACCAAGAGGGTTGTACCTTAAAATGGACCGATACTGCTCTGGCAAATTATCGGGAGACCAGACAATGGGAGTCACCCAAAACAAGAGATTCAACCCGATGCCGAGACCGTGAGAGATATCCCGATAGAACACTTGCATTGCGGATAAGAACCAACCTAATCCTATGACGAGGACACAAATGCAGAGAACGAAATAGAACGCCAGAAACATAGAGGGATGAAACACGACATTATAGTACGCCAACATCGCCACTAGGATGACCGTGAAGACGGCGTGGGGAACTAGACTTGCCGTTAGGTGGACTACTGCCAACACTTCAGACGGGAAAACAGTCTTCTTTATAAAATGTGCATTCCTGACGACGGAATCGGTGATCGAGGTCAATGCCTCGTTGAAAAACAACCAGGGCACAAAGCCGGACACAAACCAGAGAATAAATGGTGTACCACCGGTCACCTGAGACCGAAATCCGATCGCAAAAACGAAATAGAAGACGGTTACGACGGCCACTGGATGCACGAACGTCCAGAGGATACCTGCAAGCGTTCCAGCATACCGACTTTGGAGATCTCGCCACGCCAAAGGGTAAATCAGGGCCTGATGACGATAAATAGAACTGAGCAGGTGCACGATCATGCGTAACGAGAAATCATAAGGATTGCAGCATGCGATTTTGACGAGAATGACGGCAATGCGGCTATTGTGCAGTCTCAGATTGCCTTATACATTCCCATAACACGTGTTTTTGATCATCGTGTAGCCCTTGATCAAGTCGCTGATTCCTGCGTCGAGCGAATACATCGGTTTGAACCCGGTAGCCTCGATTTTCGCATTGGACACGATGTAGTTCCGTTGATCTGGATCCTTGCCGACCGGCGCGTCGAGAAACACAAAGTCCGGCACTTGCTTCTGGATGTGTTCGCACAATTCTCGTTTGGATACATTGGCATCGGATAGACCGACGTTGTAGATCTGGCCTTTCATCTTGTCGAAATGTTCGATGCCATGCTGGAACACCCGCGAGACGTCGCGCACATGGACGTAATTGCGCTTGAAGGAACTTTCGAACAACACGACGAACCGGTCGTAGACCGCTCGGTAGGTAAAATCGTTGACCAGCAAATCGATCCGCATGCGCGGCGACATTCCGAATACGGTAGCCAGGCGAAAACTGATCGCGTTTTCCCGCTGCATCAGCTCCTTCTCGATCGCTACCTTCTCCTTCGCATAGATGGAAATCGGATTAAGCGGCGAATTTTCAGTACAGAAGTTATTCTTATCCCCCGTTCCATAGGCGCTGTTGGTGGTGGGCATCAGTACCATCTGCTGCTTCGACAGAAGCTTGAGCATGAGCATAATGGCATCATGGTTGACGGTTGTTGCACCCACCGGATCCTGGCTGCACATCGGGGCCCCCACCAACGCGGCCAACGGGATCACGATATCGGCCTTCTTGATCAAGGGAGCCATCACGCTTTCGATGCGGATATCGCCTTTCCTCACCGAAAAGTTCGGATGATGACACACATGGTTGAGGCTGGCCTGTTTGTACAGGAAATTGTCCAGCACCGTAACCTTGTAACCCAACTGCAGAAGGTCCGGGACCATGGTGGAACCGAGATAGCCGGCGCCGCCGGTAACGAGAATGTGGTAACTCATCGACATATCCTCTTTTTGTGATTGATGACCAGTACGTTCATCGTCCTAGCCCGTTAACAACGTCGTAGCCCGATGATAGTCATCGGGCACGCCGATATCGATAAACGTCCCCGTGCACTCCACTCCAAACAACCGACGGCCCGCGGCGAAGGCTTCAGGGAACAGATCGCTTTCCAAAGACATCTTTTCATTAGGTCTCCGGCTTCCCGGCAGTATGCGTGGATGCACCCAATAGACCCCCCCATTGGCAAGGCGAGGTCCTTGCTCCACGCCGGATTTCAGCGACGTGATGCGACCCTCAGGCGACACCTCCATGCCCATGTACCGTCCCTCCTCACTGGTCTTGAATAGAGAGAAGCACCAATCTGCGTCACACTCCAGGGCATAGGTGTTTAATATGCTCCAATCCACTCGGAAATAGGTATCTCCATTCAGGAGCAAAAACGGCTCTCGGTGCCCGACTTTCTCCGCGGCAAGCAAGAAACCTCCTCCGGTCCCAAGCGGATGTTCCTCAACGGCATACTCGATGTCCGCCCCTTTATATCGAGACCCGAAATGCCGAGTGATGGCTTCGTGCCGGTAACCCACGGACAACACAAACCGGCCGATCCCCTGGCTGATCCAATAATCGAGTTGGTATTCAAGAAACGGACGGCCATTGATCGGAGCCATGGGCTTGGGCAGTTCCGGCACGGTGCTGCGTAACCTGGTCCCCAACCCGCCGGCAAGAATCACGGCTGAGGGCATGACACGCTCACACGGAGTTTAGAACCCGGCACAACTCATCGATCTCCTCATCGCGCAGATCCGGATAGTTGCCGATGTAGAAACCGTAGAAGTGGACATGCTCCGTTTCCGGAAAGAGCAGGTGGTGATCCTTGGGAACGATGCCTTTCAAATAGGGCTGGCGGAGTTGATTGCCTCCACCGGCGCTCCCGCGGCGAAATTCGATCCCCGCCTCGCGCATCACGCTCATGAGGCGCTCGACCAAGACCTTGTCCGGTCGTTTGAGAATGAGATTGAACGCGTAGTTACTCGAGCCCTCGATCTTGAAATCGGTGCGGTATCGACTGGAGTCGAGCTGCCGGAGGAACCGGAGCAGATTTTCGGTCCGTCGTTTCACGTTGCGATCCAGACGTTTCAGTTGGCTGCGTCCCAGGATGCCGCCGATTTCCGTATTCCTGGTGTTATAGGCCGGGAATGCAAAGATGAAATCAGGATTCAACTCCGGATTCGCCGATCGGTAGGCCGCAAGGACCGCCGGATCGTTGGCCTCGCGAACCATGCCGTGAGAACGCAACATGCGAACCTGTTGATACACCTCTGCATCATTCGTGCAGATCATCCCTCCCTCGATCGTGCTCATATGGTGCGCGTAGTAGAAGGAGAAATTCGAGATCCACCCCACACTCCCCAACTTCCGGCCATCGTGGGTGGCTCCATGAGATTCACAGACATCCTCGATCAAAGGGATACCCCGCCGGCGCAACTCACTCAACAGCCGGTCCTCCAACCCATCGAACCCCTGAACGTGGGTCAGGAATACCGCACGGGTTCGTTCCGTGATCGCCGCCAGGATCTTCTCGGGATCCATCGCCAATGTCCGTGGATTGATGTCCGCGAAAATCGGGGTGAAGCCGTTCTGCAGCACGGATGCGATATCGGACACCCAGGCCAACGGCGGCACAATCACGTCTCCGCCTTCTGGGTAGCGGATCTTCAAGACGGCCATCGTCAGGAGGTTCGCGGACGCTCCGGAATTGACGAAGACACTGTGCTTCACTCCCAGCCAGGCAGACCACTCGCTCTCAAAGGCCCGCACGTTCTGTCCGTGGGTCAGGATCGGATCATCCTGTTTCAGATGCTCGATGACCGCATCCAAATCTTCACGAAGTATATTGTTGCGCATCAATGGAAATTTCATGAACACCTAATAGCAGGATGCTGAAAATGAGAAGCACGGTCCGTCGCCATTACTTCTACTTCTCGTTGTAGTAGTCCCCGTATTCGACCACGATCGTACTGCGTCCGTCGTCGCGCAGCAACGCCCATTCATAGGCGGGGAATACGTCTTTCGGCTCTTCCAGACGGATGACCTCGATCGTACTGCACATCATGCGGATCGCCTCGGTGAAATCACCCACATGTTGATGCTGAGGATGGAGCGGACGCTGCGAGCCGATACCCGTCCGGATGATCGCCTTGGTCTTGTATCCGCCGTTGGACATGACGTGAATTTTGTCCAAGTGGTTGACCAACTGATTGGTCGCCAAGAGCAAAAAATTCCATCGCGGGAACATACTCACGGGAACGAGCCCGGTCAGCGCCAAGCCGGTGGTCATCCCCATCTGCATTTCTTCGGCGACAGGGAGCTCGATCAAGCGATCGGCCGGCACCTCCTTGAGCGTGTTGCTCATCGCGGTTCCCGCGACGGACACCGCTTGCCCAAGAAAGACCGTCCGCGGGTCTTGCGCCAGGAAATTCATGGACCGTTTGAGTTCATCAAAATATTTCATGTCTCACCTTAGAACTGGACCCGCACGCCGGCCCCGGCGTGCGGATACTTCGTTTCATAGCGGTAGTAGCTGATATACTCGTCGGCGGTATCTTCGAAACTCAGACGAGGCTGATTCCACACTTCCCTGGTATCGGTACAAACCGATTTTGCGTTGTCCTCAACGACGAAGTGGATCGGCAAGCGATGGTTTCGGCTGTATTTGATCGCCTCATGCGCGACTCCGGTTTCCGCCGTCATGTCACCCATGAAACAGTAGACCTTGGCATCCTCCCCTCGTCGTTGGATCGACATCGCGGCACCGACGGCAATGGGCAAGACACCGCCGACGATGGCCGAGGAAAAGACACGTTGCTCGGGAAAACAAAGAGAAATCGACCGCCCGGCGAGGATCTCCTCTCGCACACGGTCTTTTGGCACTCCCTTCAACAAACATTGATAATGAGAGCGCCATGAACAGAACACCCAATCCTGAGCACGAATATTGCGGAACACGCGGAGCATCGCCTCTTCATTCCCATAATAGAGATGAATGGGAGCCCGAATTTTTCCCGCATTGAATACCGCCGCTATTTCCTCTTCAAAGGCGATCAACTCTTCTTTCGTCATCTCCTCATCCTTCGTATGCCGCGCGCGAATGCGCAGACGGTTGTTGCCTTACCTTCGATCAGCTGCCATGCTGAACACTAGCCTCCTGCTACCCGTCCAATTTATCCTCGGACCTCTTGCAGGGAAGCCGACGCCGTCTCGACATGCCTTGCATACCATTGGTAGGTCTCCGCTAAGCCCTCGTGAAGCCCGATTTTTGGCTTCCACCCAAGCGACTGGATCCGTGCACTATCCAGCAGTTTTCGAGGAGCGCCGTCGGGCTTTGTCGAATCCCACTTGAGTTCCCCTTGATAGCCGACGACGCCGGCTATCAGCTCAGCCAGTTCTTTGATGGATACATCCTGTCCCACCCCAATATTGATGGGAAGCTCCACAGTCAAATCGTCTTGCCCGAGGAGATGCACACAGGCATCCGCGATATCGTCCGCATGGATAAACTCCCGTCTCGGCGAGCCGCTTCCCCACAAGGTGACCGATTCGGCACCGTTTACTTTCGCTTGATGGAAACGCGCCATCAGTGAGGACAACACATGGGCCGATTTCGGGTCAAAATTATCGTGTGGCCCATAGGCACTATTCGGAATCACGGGGATGAAGCGGGTCTCGCGGTCTTGTTTGTTATACGAGAGACACAGATACGTCCCCGCGAGTTTGGAAATAGCATAGGGGAGACTCGTCGGTTCAGGCCTACCCGATAAGAGCGCATCCTCGGCCATCGGCTGCGGACATTCTCGAGGATACATGCAGGAAGAACCGAATAGAATCAGCCTCCGCACGCCGGCCCGACGCGCGGCCTTCAGCACATTGAGTTGAACGGCCATATTCTCATCCATGAAATCGGCGGGAAAGGTCTGATTTTCCATGATTCCGCCGACGCGGCCCGCCGCGAGAACCACATACTCCGGATGCACCTCTTCGAAGAACGCGGACACTTGTCCGGCATCTTGCAGATCCAATTGACTGCGCCGCCTGGTGATCGGAGTCCGATATCCCTCCCGCTCCAACCGCCGAACGACCGCCGAGCCGATGAGACCGGCATGGCCCGCGACATACATGACGGCATCGCGATTCATCATCACGTCAGGAAAGCCCCTGAGGTTGATACAGGACGACTCGACTGCCGGTGCTTTCAAAACGGAAGGGAACATGCACTAAGTGCTTCAGCCGTTCATGGACCTTTGATTGCAGTTCGGGCTTTACGAACAACAACAGGAATCCTCCGCCGCCGGCGCCGAGAATCTTTCCCCCTAGAGCACCCACCCTCATGGCCTCTTCATACAGATGGTCGATCTCCGGCGTGGAGACCTTCCCGGAAAGACTGCGTTTACAGAGCCAGCTTTGATGGAGCAGTCGGCCGACTTCCTCGATCGGGGTCCTGGGGTTTTGAAGGATCTGGATGGCTTCATCGACCATCTCTTTCATACGGTGGAGTTCGGCCTCTCGGCTCTTGAAGTTGTCGATCTTGGACTTGGCGACTTCCGATGCGATGCGGGAGAACCCGGTGAAACACAACATGAGATGCGATTGAAACTCGCGCAACCGGTCCTTCGTCAAAATAATGGGCGAGACCTGAAACGTATCGTTTCTCTTGAAGTCGATTCGATTGAATCCGCCGAATGCCGCCGAGATTTGATCCTGCGATCCAACATTCTCCTTGATGATGTGTTGCTCCATATTGATCGCTTGGGAAGCGAGCTCGTCTTTCGAAATGTACTTCCCCCGCAAGGCCGCCAAGGCATGGATCAGTCCCACCGTAAAAGACGAACTGGACCCAAGGCCTGACCTTGCCGGCAGATCACCGTCGTGGTGAATTTCCAGCCCTTGGTCATCACACTCCGCCCAGGCCAGTATCGCGCGGACGGCGGGATGCTTGATTTCTTCGACGCGACGCACGTTCTCGATGATTGAATAGACGATGCGATGTTTGTGCTCGAAGAAAGGCGGGAGATAGCGACAGCTGATGTGACAGTACTTGTCGATGGAGGTCGCCAACACGACGCCCCCATGTTCTTGATACCAGGCAGGATAGTCGGTGCCGCCGCCGAAAAATGAAATGCGGAACGGTGTGCGCGTGATGATCATGCCAGAGTACTCATCGCCCTCTTCCCGTTCATAAGAATCGGAATGTCGTCAATCGCCCAGCAGCTTCCGGCGCAAGCGCACTTTGGCCATGGCTTCGACATTGGCCCGCTCCTTCTCGCCAAACTTCGTTTCGACCAAGGTGAGATACGCTGGATTCGAAAAATACTGTTGCCAGGCCTCATCCCGGAACTTGAGCACCTCGGCCGCCGTCACATGCTTTGTCGGAAGCGGCTGACTATCGTACGACAGAAAGGCATACCCGCTATAACTATCCGGCAACTTCCACCCTTGCTGCTTGGCCATATGGTACATCGGACTTCCCGGCAAGGCTTGACAGGGATACATATTGGCCATTTCGGTATTCAGTTCAAGCGCCAAATCCAACGTTTCCCCCATCGTCTCGAGCGTGTCGTCGGGAAACCCAAAGATGTAATTGCTGATGATGTTCATCCCGGCAGCCCGCACGTTATCGCATACTGCCCGAATATTGACCTCTTGAAAAGATCCTTTTGAGACCTCTTGCCGCACCGTTTGGTTGCCTGCTTCGATCCCAAGCGCCAACCAGTTGATGCCGGCTCGCCTAAACAAGTCGACATATTCATGGCGTACCGTGTCGACTCTGGCGTAGGCCCACATACGCAAGTGCAGGTCTCGCCTGATGATGTCCTGCAAAAGCGGCTCATAGTATTTTCGATTCAAGAAAAACATTTCATCGCTGATCCGGACCGTCTCCACCCCCATCTTCGCCAGCTTTTCGAGCTCGCCCGCGACCAACTCCGCGCTCCAGAACCGCATCCCTCTCGAATGGGAGGCATCGACGCCGTCGCCGTTATTCACGCGATTCACGATGTTGATCATGCAGAAATCACAGGCAAACGTACACCCCAACGACGTGTAGATCGCCGCGAAGGGAGTGCGTTTATCATGATCGAACTCGGCGTGCCAAAAATGTGCCCGATACAAATCCAGCGGACGTGACCGGTATGGCAGAAGATCCCATGCGTAGCCCGGCATATCGATGTCCATCCGATCTTGAGGGACGATTGATTGCGGCTCGTTCAGCACTGTTCGACGTGTCTCTCCGGAATCGCCCGCCTTGTATCCGATTCCCTTCACGGTCTCCAGCCCGGACTGGAGGTCGGTCCGCAGAAGATTGTGTAATGCATACACGCCTTCGTTGAGAAGCACGAAATCGACATACGGAAGTCGCAGGACATCCATCGGCAAGGCGCTGGTGTGAGACCCTACGAAACAGACGGGGAAGTTTGGATGATGTTGCTTTAGTTCAGCGGCCAGTGCGCTGGCCCCGATCATTCCGGTCGTGCCGGAATTGGGATTCTGTCCGTACACCACGAACACGACCAGCCGAGGCTGTGCGCTGTGTATCCGACTCACGGCTTCGGACAACGACAACTTTTCCGCGTCACAATCGAGAATCGCCACGCCGAAACCTTTTGCTCGGCATGACTGTGCGAGCAAGAGAGCCCATGTAGGAGGCTCAATCGCCGAATAGGTCTTTGCCAAGCCTTGATAGGCCTGTAACGATGAATCGGCGTTGACGAAGAGCACATCCAGTTGTCGGGAGTTTGTGCGTAGCTTATCCATAAGAAGCGTGATCTGATCTTTCAAGTGTCAGAAAGCCGGACCTCTATGAACTTAACCACCGAACACTACCTTCTAACTCTTTACGGCCTTGATATAGCAAACCCGATCAACGAAAGCACGTTGCCAGTAGGTCTTTTCAATGTGAAACCCTACACCCGCAATAAGGGAACACAATTCAGCGTAGGTTGGGTGCCATATGTGATGATCCTTGTATCGGCTATTCATTCGAGAAAGCACGAAACGGATCGCTTCCTTAAGCCTTTCCTTCGGCGTTAAGCGGCCCATTCGTCCGCCTTCCACGTACAATCCGACAATAAGCTGCCCTCCCCTTTTCAGCACTCTATGGGCTTCGAGCAATGCAATCTCCGGATTGTAGAAATGGTCTATGCAGGATCTCATATGAGCAGTATCAAATGATTCACTCCTAAGAGGAAGATGCTCCGCTAGGGCACAAATAAAGTTCGCTGGCTTTCTTAAGGATGCGAAAACTTCAAGGAGATTACTTTGTGAAGTAAGCCCTTCAAACACATCCAGATAAGGGTCGATAGAAACGTATTCCTGATCCTCTGCGATATATTCTCGCAAACGCCCTTGATGGCCTCCAATATCCAGACATCGTCCTACAAGAGGAATCGCCTCATATACGTCCCGCACGCCATCTTTTTCTTCAAGATAGAATTGTTTGGAATCACGAGATGCGAGTTGGTCCGTCCAACGTTCATATTCCTTCTGTCCCTCATTCCATAACTCCCCCACAACTCCCACATGCTGCGTCAGCAGACGTAAATCATAAATGCCTCTCACCATCGGATAGTGGCGGCCATAAGAAGATACAAGTGATGTCCCGCTTATAGTTAGAGGACTCTTATCAAGAGGGTCAACAAGAATCTCCTGTAACCAGGGGTCGACTTTTACGAACTTATTCATTACTACCATACATCTCCCACCGACTTACATCACCAAAACCGTCTTCCAAGAAACAATGCAACACGACCTTGGCAACCACTAGCTCAATAACTGCGCCATCGTCGACGAAATCGGCGGCTCAGCTCCCTTGCAATCGTATAAAGATCCCGTCTCAGTAAGTGGGACCTAAGCAGTTTGTGTCTCCAGATTTGACGCCGCAGCCGGCCGCGATCCTTTGACTCAAGTGTTCGCACTATGTCTCCTCGTCCGTTACGAAAGACATGAGTGACATCTCCCCTGAGTACTTGACGAACGTACGTCTTCGTCTGCCGGAGGTAGTCTTTCAGTGCGGGACCTTCAACATTCTGCAGGCGTTGGCTCCGCTGGTCATGATGCAGCCGCCCGAAGTTGGCCACAACCGGAATGAAGTATGGAACATACCCCTGTGTCATGAAATTGTATGTAAATCCAGGATGCACGCATGTGCGGAACCATCCTTCGGAGTTCTCATCCGGAAACCAACGTTTAATCACACTACTTCTGACGCAATAGTTTCCCTCCGTCAGTGGGAACCCGCTTGCCATCCAATATGCGAGAAATTCCTGCTTCTGTGGCGGTGGATCGTTAAAGAATTCCTGGAACGACACATTCAAGAGGTCGCCATCCTCCGACATGGTTTGAGCAAATCCCCATACCAGCGACACCTCGTCATCTTTTTCCAGAACTTCAACGCATTTTCTGAACCAATTTGGATCGAGAAACCCGTCTGAGACACAGCACTGGATGATGTATTGGCCTCTCGCCATCCCGAGAGCTTTTTGATAAGCCTCCACAACATGGTTGTCTTTTTCGGACACCCATCTCACGTGCGGATACTGCTTGAGGATAGAGACTGTTTCGTCTGTCGATCCGCCATCGACGACGATATGTTCAAAATTTCGGAAGGTCTGCGCTGCGACACTTTCAATCGTTTGCCGGAGAAAACGGCCATGATTAAGCGACGGCGTCACGATTGAGATCACCGGCTGCGTCACGGTTCGCAGATCCTCTCCAATCAAGGCATGCATGATCACTCGAACGTATTCTTATCGTTCTGGAATAGGTCCTCGTAAACAATCATTCACTGTTGAGACCCAGCACCGTATTCAGGGCAAGTTCGAGTCTCTTCATAAGCTCTACCTATCCCGGGAACGTGACGGATCCATTCTCTCGCCATGGCATACTGCAGAAGCACCATGGCAAGTCCGGAGATGGCCAGCGCCGCCATGGCTTTGCCGTCGGATAACTCCCCAAATCCGATACCCATCGCGCGTCCCAACAAACACAACGGAACGGCTAATGCTGCCGCGTACAACATTCGCCGAACCGGCCATGCGACCGGCAGAGCACGGCAACTGATGGGAATGACGGCGGCAAATACCACCACCGCAGCCGCTAGAAGCGCCAGTGCCGTACCCAGCAGAGGCTCGTAGGAAGCCAGAAGATAGACGAGCGCGGGCGCGACCAACGCGCCGAGCACGACGGGCAGAACGTTCACCGTCATGTCGACCTTCGCCAACCCAAGATGATGGAGCGTCGAGGAGATGGCTCGAAACGTCTCGGTCAATGCAGGCCATATGAGAATCGAGGCGATCGCTTGGAATTGTTCTCCCAAGAGGAGCTTCACCATGAAGGTTGCATTCCCTATCAAGAATGCGCCAAACAGCATGACGGCGGGAATGTAGGCTGCCGCATAATCGTTCCACGCTCGAGCCATCCCTTCCCGGTCTTGACCTTTGAGTGCTCGAAATAACGTCGGACTATAAAATTCGTTGAATAGACTTTCAAACGTCTGCATGGGTACCGAGCAGATCATGTACCCGGCTGCAAACAACCCCACGGTCGTGATGTCAGCAACCCAACTGAGCACAAACCGATAGCTTTGTGTCTGGATCCAAAAAAATAAGAACGCCATGGCCTGCGGCCCCACAAACAGGACGACCGTGCGCCAATCGAACGGGAGTACCTCCGGCGGGTGAGAGGCACCTATCGATACAATCGCTCTGGCATACCGATCTAAAATCACATAAGAAAGGGACGAAAGCAGAAACCCGCAGAAGATTCCGAACAACCAGATCTCAGGACTAGCTTCCTGTTTCGACCACCAGAGTGCCAACAGTAGGCCTCCCCACGCGGCAACATTCATGAACAAGATGTAGAGAAATCGATGGCCGATGAGATTCAGCCCTGAGCTCCCCATCGTATGAAGCGCAAAACCAATGGTATACAGTACGACTAGTCCTGCAGCCCAAGCCGGAGCCATTCCTGAAACCACTGCGAACTGAGCCTGAATCGCCCAGACTGCCGAACCACATGCCAGAGCAACAGACACGATCACGAATAGATAGGAAATCAACCGTCGACTGAGGATGCCGGCGTCCATCCACTCGAGACATCCACGGCCAATATAGGCCGTCATGGGCATTAACAAGGCCGATGTCCCGAGAATGGCAAGACTCATCAGTTGATTCATGCTCCCGACTTCGCCGGGTGACAACACCGTCGTCGCGGTTTTGATGGCAATAAGCCCCGCGAGGACTTGGAGACCTCGCCCAAGACTAAGCACCATGATGTCGCGGAATGGTGTTACCACGAACTCATCCTAGCGGAGGACTCCGCATCGCCCCTCCAATGCATCGGCAAGAGGTTGCCGCGCCGGAGGCACTATCTGTTCAGGTAATTGGGACGGACTGAAGAATCGTACTTCTTCGCTTTCATCACTACATGTGATGCACCCGGACAACACTTTCGCCCCAACGACAGCATCGATCAACTGAACGACATCCCCATTATCAGGGTACGTCACGATACGACCATCAGGATCGGAATACACGCCGATCAGATGCGTCACCTCCACGGTAAGGCCGGTTTCCTCCAACACCTCTCGTACTGCCGCATCAACGAGCGATTCTCCGGGCTCCACCTTTCCTCCTGGCAATCCCCACCACCCGCAATCACGACGTTTTTCCAAGAGCAAGGTTTCTCCTGGTCCTCGGACGACCACTCCGACTCCGACTCGTACCCGCATCCCCTCGACTACCGTGTTCCCGTACATCGAGTAAATCTTGGACGTGTTCATGCAGATAGCCTCAACCCCATGCTCTACAAGATTGGCTAAGCCAGCCGCTGTCTTCCCGCCGAAGAAGGAGATCGGTCACTTCATCGCAAAAGAGGAAATCGTCTGGTTCTACAACAGACTTTTCACGCCGGCACCACATCATTCACATCTATTTCTACCACCGCCGCCTGCTGGATCACACGAACCCCGATCACGAGTCGATATCGCTTATCCTTCCGCAAGAGAATCCCGTGTGCTCCCTGCAATGGCCCTCGAACAACTTCCACCTTCATCCCTTCATGAAGATAAGGATGGGGATCATAGGGAAGAACGCTGGTCATGAGGCGGCGCAGGCCGTTGATTTCCTCTTCGGGGATCGGTTCGGGCCGACTTCCGCTCCCGACGATTTCGACGACACCCACGATCTTTTGTACGGGAGTTTTTTCGTGCTGGGAGAATCGCACGAAACAATACCCCGAGAACAGCGGAACTTCGATTTCCTTTTTCCTGTCCTTCCATTGACTCAACCGTTTGATCGTGGGAAGCAATGGTTCGATTCCCTGCTTGTCCAACTGATCTCGCACCAGTTTTTCGTGGCGGGATTTGGTACGAAGGGCGTACCAATGGAGATTGTCTGTCCGATCCATTGGATCTATCTCGTGTGTGTCCGGCCTGTTTCGACTCTCTGGTCTTCCTCCTCTGCATTCCTTGTCTGTTCACAGATAGACAAGCTAGAGCTCTTCAACCAGACAGACCCTTTTCGACACAGCTTCGCCTTCTCACTTACAGTGAACAGAAAAACGAACCATTCTTTAACGCTTAGACCGGCAGGCCCAGCGTTAAAATCTTTTGGTCTGGGACGTGATACTGTCCCAACTTTTTTCGATGCTGCGCCGTCTGTTCAATATTCGCCAGCAGCACCGTATCGAACTCCCATCCGCTTAACGCTTCCAGAGGCCAGACCGGATAAGATAAGAATGACTCCGGCTGCGTATCATCTACGAATCCAACCAAGGTTATCTGCATTTCGCGAAGCGAAAGATAGGCCATTTCCGCAAGTTCACCGGTTCCATAGATGACGACTCGTTTCGATCCATGGTGAGCCGCGTGGGACAATGCTTGTCGTAGCCGCGCACGCATATCACGATAATGTGATAAGGAATACTCCATATAGAGATAGGTCAGCCTGGATTTTTCAGCGAATCCTTGGGGAGTCAGTAAATATCGGACGCGGTGCGAGGGAATCGTGGTGATCTTAATGTAGCCCTTCCGTGCCAATCGCTTAAGATAGAGATTGGTGAGACCCAGAGCAACTCCTAACTTTGTCGCGAGAGACCGCTGTGTGACCGCACCGTCCCGCTCAACTTCGGTCAGCAGGAGAAGATCTCGTTGCCCTTGGAGATTCATATAGTTAGAGTGATGAGTCCGACGTTCAGGATATGAACACAGAAGCGTATTTGAGTCAAGAGCGACATACAGAATGCAACGTTTCACCCGAACGGTCGGCCGTCTTACAGATGAAGCACGGTGAGCGCTGATTGAGGGGACGACTCTGACACCTTGGCGATGGCGGACGTGACCTTTGCAACAGTCAATCGATCAAGACAATCCCAATAGGGGCAGACCTCCCCGATACACTTGTCGCACGTGGGAACATCTGGTCGAAGCAGGACTCCGGTCCCTAGCGGCTTCCATCTCACCGGTAGATTGTTTCGCCGAGGGTCAAACATGGTGACCGCGGGAATACCCAAGGCCGCCGCCAGGTGAGCCGGTCCCGTCGCTCCCGAGACGACGACGTGGGCATTGGCGATCACCGACATCAGGTCTCGCAGCAACAGCTGACCCATAAGATCCACTACCCCTGAAGGAAGCGCCGTAGACCGCCGGAGAACATGTTCAAACTCTCCCCGCTCCTGATCGTTGCCTGTCAGCACAACGCCATATCCTCTGGATGCCAACTTCGTGACGAGATCGCGGTAATGTTCCAACCGCCACCGGCGCGCCGAAATTCCTCCCGGATGCACCACGATACGAGGACTCGGCAATCCCGACCAGCGGGATGCTCCAACGGCCCGTTCGACTTCGGTCAGGGTGAGCCCCGGCGGGATCACAGGCTGCGGACGCAAGCCCAATCCTTTTAGCATTTCAACGTTGTACTCGGATTCATGTTTGAGAAATTCGCTGCGATGTTCGTAGACAAGGCGATTGGCCAACAGGCTATACCACCGGTAACCAGTGGCGACTCGAATCGGTACGCCGGTCACCCATGCGGCCCACATGAGACGGCGAAACGGTTTCAGAAAAATCGTCGCCTCGACTCCGTCTGAAAAGGCGCGACGGAGTTCCTTCAATGAATCCGTGAAGCGAATGGTTCGTACATAATCCACGTCGGGATGGTGATCGAGAAGGGGCGCAACCGTAGGACTGGTGAGAAACCCAACCGCCACCCCAGGCATAAGACGCTTCAGTTGCGTCGCCACAGGAAGCGAGAGCAGGACGTCACCGATGCCGTCCGGGCGAACGATCAGGACGTTCATCGACATGGGGCGTGAGTCGCGGTCAGCGATCGTATCAGCTCAACCACGTGAGTCGGCTGAATGAGATGAAGACATTCCAACTCTGGATCATGTCGGCAGACACGATTGAAACAAGGGCTACAGGGAACTCCACCGGTCAGCACCTGATGACCATCCCCATACGGTCCGGTTCGAGCCGCACTCGTGGGTCCGAACATCGCCACGACCGGCACACCAAGCCCCGCGGCGATATGCATTGGGCCGGAATCGTTCGTGATCATGGCGGTCGCTTTCGACAGCAATGCCGGCAAACAGCCCAATGGAATTTCACCGCACAGGTCGATGAACGGATGGTCCGTCAGGGCCCTCAATCGCTCCGAGTAGATACGCTCCTCCGGACCTCCTATTATAACGACCGGATCACGATGCGCCTCATACAACCGATCCACCACGGCTGCGAAAGAGGTCAGCGGCCAACGCTTGGTCTGCCATCGCGCCCCGATATTCATGGCGATCCATGGCCGGTCCACCGAGAAGCCCCTGTGCCCACAGAGCGCTCGAACCGACGCCATGTCTTCCTCCAGCAACCTGAATCCAAATCGCGGTTTGGCAGGCAGAGACGCTCCCAACGCCGAGACAACCGAAAGATATCTGTCAACGGCATGGATATCGGGGCTGAGAACCGGTACGCGACGAGTATAGAACCATGGACTCCCCTCTCTGCCGTTCGCGAATCCAATACGTGTCGGTGCGCCGCTCACACGCGCCAAGACACCACTGCGAAACAACCCTTGCAAATCGATGGCGAGATCAAACCGTTCTGCCCGCAGCGCCAAACTTTCTTTGATCCAGCTCCTCACCGTCATCTCCACCGGCCACACACGGTCCACCCCCTCGGCCCGTTCGACCAAATCAGTCCACTGTCGTTTCACCAGCCAGGTCATATGCGATCCCGGCCATTGTGTTTTGATTGCCGACACAACGGGCAACGCATGGACGATATCGCCGAGAGAACTGGGCTTGATCAAAAGAATGCGGGCACTCTTCACAACCGCTGAGAAGCGCTTAGCGACGCAGTTCACAGTTACACCCTGGTGCGACCTCACCGAAGGACCAAGTAAGAACAGGTGTGATCATGCTTGCATATTCCGCTCATCCACATTCCGTCGAGCGGTCGCGCGATTGTGCCGAATAAAGCCCGTCGAGCAGCGCCTTCCCGCTCCTCGCGTCGGCTGTTTGGCGACGCTCTCGCAAAGACCGGCAGAGGCGCTGCCACATCCGCAGGTAAGGCAGCGGCGTCAGATGGTGTCGCACATTGCCGTGCTGACGCACGATCCTCGACACCCACTCATAGTTACCCGGAATAACGGCTTCGAACTGATCCGCGATCAGCGGTGCGGTGCGCGTGAAGAACATCGTGATGTTTCCACCGTCGCGGGAGATCAAGTGCCGGGCCTCGAACAACCCGTGTTTTTTGGCCAACCTTCGAAGGGACACGACATTGAAGTTATAGAGATGCGCTTCATGGAACGTACTGCGAGGAGACTGGCAAGTGGCCTCGACATTCGGCACTTCTACGACAAGCGTGCCGTCCGGCTTCAGCCAGGAACGGAGCAGCGCCAGAATGGAACCAGGATCCTCCGTATGTTCGAGGACATGCCAGATCGTCACCACATCGAACGAGTCGAGAGGGAATGTCGCGTCTTGCACGAACCCAACTTGAACCGTGAGCCCATATTCCCGTATGGAATAGTCGGCATAACCCCTATTGGGTTCAATCCCACACACACGATGTCCGAGCGATTGAAGCAGATAGGCGAACTCCCCTCCGCCAGTGCCGACATCGAGCACGGCTTTCCGATTCAGGAGCAGCCGTTCGATCTTTTCAAATCGTGACAAGGCCACATGGCCTGCGCGCAGAACATGCTTGGGTTTTGGGCTGTAGGTGTGCTTATAGGAGAGGCGATATTCCTCTTCGTAAAACTGCCGGGCGTCATGAGGGCGCGGATCCGACCATACAAGCCCGCAGGCCCGACAAATGACGGTCCGCAACGGCTTCCCGCTTCGGCTCCTGTTTGAAAGAATCGAGATCTCAGTACCACCGCAGAGGTTACAAGGAATGGAGCACCCGGTTGCTTGCGGATTCACGGTCACCATCCTCTTGCTTGAGCCACTCAGTTGACTCTCGCACGCATCATGCTCTCCACCCATTAACTTACGTATACGTCTCAGCCGGCACAAGACCGAGATGACACAGCATCTCCTCTCCTTAACGTACTCAGGGAGGCGCCGTCTGATGCGTACGATTCGAAGCAGCCATCCTCTCTGCATCGGACAATAGCCAGTCCGCAGCCTCTCTCAATGAAGCGGCGATCCAATCTGGAGCAGTTTCTGAATCCTTCCACCTTTCGGCTTCCTGAGAGGATACGACTCCCGTCGTCACCAAGATACTGCGCACGCCCGCCCTCTTCGCCAGCTCGATATCACGGAGGTGATCCCCGATCAGGTAGGCCCGGTTGAGATTCACCCCTCGGTCCCTCACCGCTTGATCAATCATCCCACGGTTCGGTTTCCGACACGCACATCCGTCGTCAGGATGGTGAGGACAGTAATAAATCGCGTCAAGTGAGGCGCTCGCAGCCTCGAGGAGACGCTGAAGTTTCACGTGCACGGCATCGAGATCCTCGCGCGACAAAAATCCTCGTGCGACTCCCGATTGATTGGTGACGACGATCAATCGGGCGCCGGCCCGTTTCAGGCTCGCGAGCGCCTCCGAGACGCCTGGAAACAACTCAAACTGATCGGGAGATTTGATATAGCCTGGGTCGGGATTGAGTGTTCCGTCTCGATCGAGAAAGATGGTATAACCGGAAAGGATCTGGTCTGTCTGGTCTGGACCAGATAGACGAGGCAGACCAGACGGACCGAATACACCCGCAAGTTGAGTCATTGCCGTCTCGTACACTTGCTCTACCGAAACCCTTGTCATACAACGGTGATCAATGGGACATTCCCTGAGGAGGCAGGGGGCACAGTCGACGGCTTCCCGTACGATCGACCGTTCTTGCCCATAAGGCGCGGTGGTTCGCCAATCGGTGGGACCGAATACCGCGACGACCGGGACACCACAGGCGGCGGCGATGTGCATCGGCCCGGTATCATTGGTAATCAGCAGGCGGCAACGCTTCACCACTCCCATGAGCTCCCGAATGGTCGTCGCACCGGATAAGACAACTGATCGCCCACCGACCTGATTTGCAATAGCCTTCCCCAACGGCTCCTCTCCCTTCGCCCCAAAAATGACCACGGCAACCTGCAAATTTCCAGTCTGGTTCAATTGGCGCACGAGTCGCTTCGCGACTTCGGCAAATCGGTCCGGCTGCCAACGTTTGGCATTACCATAGGTCGAGCCCGGGTTGATTCCGATAAGGAGATCAGAGGATTCGATACCGGCTGAAGCAAGCCGTACCTCGGCCATTCGGTCCTCGGCTGCCGATACGGTCAACGTGGGGAAAGTGGCTCCACCGGCCAGTCCCAATGGCTTCAGCAAGTTCCAATAGTACTCGACTTGATGCACCGGCACAGGGCCGTCGGGAAGAGCGATCGGTTCGGTCAGGAACAAGACTCGCCCGTCCGTAGCATAGCCATACCGCCGCGGAATCCCGGCGAGCCATGCCAGGAATGCCGCTTCGAATGCGTTCTGAAACAGTACCGCCAAGTCAAAGCCATACCGCCGTAACATACCAGCCAGCAACCACTTCCCTGCAAGCCCCGCATGAGCCCCTTGGTCATCGTACAGGAGCACGCCGTTAAGGCCCGGGTGGGCGGTGAATAACTCCGCGATGGCGGGTTTGGCGAGCATCATTACGTTCGCCTCGGGGAACAAAGACCGCAACCCCCGGACGGCCGGCTCGCACATGACCGCATCGCCGATCCAATTGGGAGCCCGGACCAAGATGTTCCGAGACCGATCTTTACGCATGAGGATCCAATCGCTGTATTCCGTCTGATGGCGGTCCATCGATCAACCGATGCAGCCGATCTTCTCCGCGGGTCACTTCAGTTCCAAGGCGCAGCATCCACCAAGAATCCTCGGGGAGAAGGAAGGGGGATAGTTTTCCGCCGTCCTTCTCGGTCGTCAGGACGATCTCCGCTCGATTGACTCGCAACTTGGCCCGGATCTGTCCGACTTCATGGTCATGGTAGCGATGATGATCGTCAAACACCGTCTCTCCAACGATCTTCACCTCAATGGATTCGGCTAACCGGCGGAATGATCGACTATTCCCGATCCCGCTGACCAACCAAGCTGTTTTCGTGCGACCCCATGCGATGGATTGTTGTTCCCCTGAAACGATCGCCAGGAATGATTCCGGTCGAAACACCGCTTCGATGGCGTCCTCGTATGGGAAAGCCACCGCTCGCAATCGGCTATGGATCGCTTCCACATCGTGATGCGAATCTGCCCGGGTAATCATCACGGCACTTGCCCGATCCAACTCCTGCAAGGGTTCGCGCAATCTTCCAGCTGGAAGTAGTGCATCGAGGCCTTCAGCGTCGGTGGCATCGAGCAGCACAAGATCGACATCACGATGCAGCGCCCGATGCTGAAAGCCATCATCGAGCACGATGCAGTCGACGGGGTACCGTTCCAGCACCCATCGACCAAGCGCGACTCGATCGGCTCCCACCGCGACAATGGCCTGCGGACAACGCTGCGCCATGAGAAACGGCTCGTCTCCGGCCTCCGATGGATCGACCAACAGCCGCGATCCATCGGACACCAGAAGATAGGGAACCTTGCTTGTCCGTTTGTATCCCCGGCTCAAGATGGCGACCCTTCGCCCCTGGGCCAACAGCCGCTGCGTCAGAAAAATAACGACGGGCGTTTTTCCTGTCCCCCCGACGGTTAGATTGCCGACACTCACGACACAGCAGGGTAGCCTGGTGGTCGTGAACCAACCTTGTCGATAGCACCACAACCTCAATCGGACGATGAGGCCGTACAACCCGGCAACCCAATACAGCCCTGTACGGACCGGTTGTCCAGGATGCAAGAGCGTCATGTTACGGTTTGGCCATAAGAGGTCCCGGCCCCGTTGCTACACACGAATCGGAATACGATGGCGCCGTGCCGAGACAGGTTTCAATGAACTCCAAACTCCGTGTGAGTGCGCCTTGGTTGTCCAACACCGCCTGCTTGGCTGCCTGTCCTACTCGATATCGGGTCTCAGGCTGACTCAGCCATTCTTCAAGAGAAGTAGCGAGGTCCTCTCCCGTCACTCGGCGACCCCCTCCAGCCTCGGATAAGAGCGTCGCAACCTCGGCACAATGGTCCGTATAGGGCCCAAATAGAACGGGCGTGCCCCACACCGCCGGTTCCAGCAGATTATGCCCTCCCACGGGAACCAACGTCCCTCCCACAAATGCCACGACGGCTTCCCGATAAGCCCGAGCCAGCTCCCCTCTGGTATCCAGGATAACCACACGCGGGCCGGATTGCTTTTCCCGAAGTTGACTCTTCCGGTGGACGACCAATCCGGCTTCTCGAAGCATCGCTTCGACTCGTTCAGCCCGTTCGATATGGCGCGGCGCCACCATCAATACCGTTGAGGGATGAGTCTTGACGATTTGCCGATAGGCCGCGGCCAGCAGTTCCTCTTCTCCGGGATGCGTGCTGCCGGCAAGAATCAGCTGTTCGTGCTCATCAACCCCGAAGCTTCGGCGCGACATCCCATCCGAACGAACGTCGGGCAGCGGTTGATCAAACTTGATATTGCCGGTGACGTGAACCCCCGTGGGTTCCGCCCCCAATGCAACAATACGATCTGCATCTCTCTCGGACTGCATCAGACAGAGAGTGAGCGTTCGGAGCACGGAGCGATAAAAAGAACGAATCACGGGCAAGTCCTGTCGGCGAAACGACCGGGAAGATAACCGTCCGTTCACCAGGACAGCGGGCACATGCTGTTCCCCTAACGTCCACAGTAAGTTCGGCCATAGTTCGGTCTCGACGAACACGTAGAGCACGGGGCGTAGGCGTCGAACCATCCCGGCCACGGCCCAAGAAAAATCCAGCGGGGCGTACCGATGTTCTGCAATGCCTCTTAAACGTTGTTCCACTGCCTCGCGTCCGGTCTCGGTGACCGTCGTCACGATGTAGCGGCACTCCGGATGGCGTTCGTGCAGGGCCTTCACGAGCGGAACGGCCGCCACCACTTCTCCGAGCGAAACCGCATGCACCCAAACAAGCGGCTGAGGTGATCCACCGCCGTCGGGACTGTGACCCTGCCAGCCCATTCGCTGGAAAAACCCTGGTCGACATCGGGGCTTGGCGAAGAGGACGCCTCCGATCACCGGTGCAGCGAGAAGAAGACCGAGGTTATAGAGAAGCTTCCACATGGACACACCACCGACCGCCGCGTGTCATACATACACATAGAGCACCGAGAAGCATTCGTCACTGCGCTTGGCGGTTACCAGTGATCTCTTGTTCCGCCTGATCCGTCAGTCGATTGAGGACCGTCTCGAGTTCCATACGGATTGATTCCAGCGAGGCTTCATCCGCTTCGCGTGAGACCCAGAGCGGATGTCCGTAGAGAAACAGTCCTCTGGAAAACGGATACGGGACCATGTAGCGATCCCAGCTCGCAAAGAGTTTTTTTTTGAGCAGGCGAAGACCAGCGGCACGATGGGAAGGCCTGTCGCCTTGGCGAGATGAACGACGCCGAGCTTTGCGACCTGGCGAGGTCCCTTCGGACCGTCCGGCGTCACGACCACATCCCGACCGGATCGTCCCAGCTTGATCAGGGCCCGAAGCGCCCCGGCCCCACCGCGCGTACTCGACCCTCGAACCGCTTCATGGCCGAACCGAGCGATGATCCTGGCGATGATTTCTCCATCGCCATGTTGGCTGATGAGCACATGCGAACCTCGCCCTCGGTACCCGACCGGGATCATCAATTGTTGAGCGTGCCAAAAGGCCAAGATAATGTTGCGCCCCTCCCGATACAACGCATCGAGCGCTTCGTGGCCGCGCGTCTCACACCGCATCGAGTGCGCGACGGTGCGAATGGCAGCGGCTGCGATCGGAGGCAGCAGCGAACACTTCACCCACTGGGCGGCACGCTTCCGGCTGATCCCATCCTCAGCACTCAGCACTCAACACCTCACGTCGTCACACACTGGTCACATCCTGAAATTGCATGGCATGTAGGCGGCGATAGACGCCTCCCTGTCGAAGCAATTCATCATGAGGACCTGTTTCAACGATGGTCCCGCGATCTAAGACGATGATACGATCGGCGTTTTGAATGGTCGAGAGCCGATGAGCGATCACGAGGGTCGTTCGGTTTTTCATCAAATTGGCCAGAGCCAACTGTACGATCCGTTCAGATTCGGTATCGAGTGCCGATGTCGCTTCATCGAGGATCAGAAGCGGCGGATCACGAAGAATGGCTCGGGCGATCGCCAGGCGTTGCCGTTCGCCGCCCGATAGCTTGAGGCCTCGTTCTCCGATGATGGTATCGTATCCTTGCGGCAGCCGCATGATAAAATCATGCGCATAGGCCAGTTTCGCCGCTTGTTCCACGTCGGCCTGATCGGCTCCGCTCTTTCCGAAGGCGATGTTGTTTCGGACGGTGTCATCGAACAAGACGACCTCTTGCGAGACGATTCCGATATGAGCCCGCAGCGAGCGTAACTCGTACGAGGCCAAGGGAATGCCGTCTATGAAAATACGCCCCACCGTCGGCTCATAAAAACGGGGCAATAAACTGACCAAGGTGGTCTTTCCGCTTCCGCTGCTTCCGACGAGCGCCACCACTTCGCCGGGTTTGATCGTGAGATCCACATCGGTCAGAGCGGGGACCGTTTGATTCTCATACCGCAGAGAAACGCCCTGGAATTCGATCGCCCGATGAATTCCGGACAGCGGAATCGTACCACGATTCCGAGACTGCTCGGTTTCCATGTCCAACACGTCGAAGACCCGTTCGGCCGCCGCCAACGCCTGTTGAATCAAATTGTTGGCCCCCGACAGTTTTTTGATCGGCGTATAGGCCATAAACATCGCCGCCATGAAGGAGAAAAAGGCCCCGGGCGTCATCATGTCATGAATGACCAAATAACCGCCGTACCAGATGATGATCGCGACGCCGATCACGCCGATGATTTCCATATGCGAATGACCGAGCGACCACACTTGATTGGACTTCAACGTGGTCGAGAGAAAGGCCTGATTGCGTTCCTTGAATCGCTCGGCCTCCGCCTCTTCGCGCCCAAACGCCTTTACGACTCGGATGCCCGCGAACGTTTCCTGGAGCGTGGAAGCCATGTCCCCCATCTGTTCCTGTCCACTGGCCGCCAGCCGCTTCAGCCGTTTTCCCACCCGCACCATCGTCAGCGCCGAAAGCGGGATCACGACCAGCGAGATCGCCGCCAACCTCCAATTCTGATAAAGGATCACGCCGACCATCGCGAGAAAGGTAAGACCGTTCTGGAAAATGTCCTTCACGACACTCGACGCGGCATTGGCCATCATCCCCACATCGTTCACGATTCGGGAGACCAAACGTCCCGACGTATTGGTGTCGTGAAACCCGACGGACAACCGCATCAGCCGCTGGAACAGTTCCTGTCGGATATCCGCCACGACACGATTGCCGACATAAGCCATCAAATATCCCACGCCGTAACTAAACACCGCCTTCAGCGTCGCGATGCCGAAGAGGGCCAACGGCAATACCAGCAGCATCTGCTCGTTTTTCTGGATGAAGATCTCGTCCAAGACCGGGCGTGCGAGCCAGGCATAGGCCCCGCTCAACAGCGCCACCAGACCCGAACAGACAAAGGCGGCCAGGAACCGCATGCGGTACGGCTTGACATAACTCATGAGTCGCCTGAATCGCTCTAAGCCTGACATGCCGCCAACACCACCTTCGCCGCTTTGGCTGACGCCCCTGGTGCTCCTAACGCGGTCCGAACCTGTGCCAAGTCTTGTTTCATCCCGTCATAGATCGTCCGATCCTCCAAGATTCGAAGAGCCTCTTCATACAATCGCTGCCCTGTCGCAGCGGACTGAAGCAATTCCGGCACGACCGTCCGGCCCGCCACCAGATTGACCAACCCGATCCATTTGACCCGGATCATGAATCGAATCACGATATTCGCGAACCAAAACGTCAGCGGCGTGGTTCGATAGAACAACACCATCGGGGTTCCGACCACAGCCGCTTGCAACGTGGCCGTCCCGGAGGCCACCAGCACAAGGTCCGACACCACCATCACTTCGGTGGCCTGTTCTTTCACCAGCGCGATAGGAACCGAGCTTCCCGCCAGGAGAGGCTGCAACAGATTATCGTGTATGGTGGAAGCTTGCGCCAGAATAAACTTCGTTTTTGGGTCTCGGCGAGCCAATTTCTCTACCGCATCGAGAAGAATCGGCAACAGAACCTGCACTTCACGTGGCCGGCTCCCCGGCAACAAGGCGATGACTCGCTCACCGACGGAAAACCCGAATCTGGTTCGGAGTTCCGTCCGATCATACCGGCTTTCCACTGCATCCAATATAGGGTGGCCGACGAACGTACAAGGCACACCCGCCTCATCGTATAACGACTTCTCAAACGGGAGTATGACCAGGACATGATCCACTCGCTGCTTGATCCAACGAATCCGGTAAGGGGCCCACGCCCAGATCTGCGGGGCAATATAATAAATCACCCGTAACCCGGCCGCCTTGGCGAAATACGCGAACCGCAGGTTGAGACCCGGATGGTCGATGAACACCACGGTGTCCCATTGTTTTGATCGGAATAACCGCCGCATCATGAGGAACCGTCGAATGATCGACAGTAAGGCCAAGGGACCGACCATCCCGATAACGTCAAATCGCCCCATTTCCTCCACCAATCGCACGCCGGCCGCCTCCATCGCACGCCCACCGATTCCAGCCAATGAAACCTGAGGATCGCGCGCTTTCAGCGCTTTGGCAAGATTGGCTCCGTGAAGGTCGCCGGAAGCTTCGCCAGTAACGATCAGAATACGGGCCATGACGATCTACAAGACCATAGGCATGATAGCGATCTGGTTCGCACGGCCGCTGAAGAACCGACATGGTCGGCCGACAGACGAATCTCCTCCGTCAGATCGCACGCGTTCCGAACGTCTTGATGGCGGAGAGCACGTGATGGGCCAGCTCAAGAGCGGCCGTTCCATCTTCGCCCGATACGACCGGACACGATTGGGTGCGAATGGCCTGCAGGAACGACTCTAGTTGTAATCTGAGGGGCTCATCATCGCCCGCGTGGACCTCTTCAACGGCCACCATCGGTCTCGCCCCAGACTCAGGTGTTCGGCGGCCGATCACTCCCTGACGAGATTGAAAATCCATCCAGAGATACCCATCCGGTTGGAATAGACGCAGTTGCCGCATCGCCTTCAATGAGACTCGGCTGGCGACCAAGCTGGCGACGCTTCCGCTTTCGAATTGGATGTACGCATTGGCGACATCGTTCGTAGAAGAACGTACCGACAGGCCGGCAGCCCGTACCTCTTCCACCCGACCGGGATTGCAGGATAACACCAAATCCAGGTCGTGAATCATCAAATCCAAGACGACATCGACGTCCGTGCCGCGCTCTCCGTAAACGCTCATTCGCTGGCCCTCGAACAACACCGGCCGCCGAATATGGGGCCGCATCAGCTGCATGATGGGGTTGAACCGCTCGCTGTGTCCGACTTGTAATGTGCACCTATTGATCGTGGCCAGTTCCACCAGCTCCCGAGCCTCCATCGGCAGCACGGCGATTGGCTTTTCCACCAGCACATGTTTCCCGGCTTCGAGGCAGGCTTTGGCAACGGGATAGTGCGCGGATGTGGGGACGGCAATACTGACGAGATCGACGTGTTTCAAAAGGTCTGGCAGACCATCATATGTCTGGGCCCCATATTGACGGGCGATGAGAGAAGCCCGTCCGGAGTCCTGATCGACCACGCCGACCAACATCGAGTCCTGCAACGAGGCATACAGTCTCGCATGGTGTTGCCCGAGATGCCCGACCCCGATTACTCCGGCGCGAAGTTTGGCCATACTAGCATGGGGTTCAATCTTGGAAAGTCTTGGACACCGATAAGGGATTGTCGTTTCGATACAGATGGATCAACAGCCATCGGTTCCATTCAGCTTACCCATTGGCCGTCGCCGCAGGGTTCGGCTCTTCTTCGCGAGCCACCCCAACGACGGCGATTCCGGCACTCTCCGCTTCACGGAGAAGGAGCTCTCGATCCAGCATGACGGACCGACCCGCTTCGACTGCGAGCACGGAAGCCTTGACGGAACGCATGACTTCGATCGTCCGCGGGCCGACGGCGGGCAAATCAAATCGGAGATCCTGTTGTGGCTTGCACCGCTTCACCACCACCGCTCCATCCTTGGCCAGTTCGCCTCCGCGCTTGATCGCTTCGTCGGTTCCTTCGACCGCTTCGACGGCCACGACGACTCGGTCTTTAATCACGACGCATTGCCCGATATCGAGACGGCCCGTCTCTTTGGCCACATCCCACCCATAGCGAATATCCACCCACTCTTTTTTGGTCGGCTGGCGGGATGTGAGCGTCCCTTCCTCAACCAATATTCCTTCGAGGCCGAACGTCGACTCGCAGATGGTGATACCGTCCTTTTCGAGTTCTGCCGCGAGTGCGCGTAGAATATCATCATCCTTCCAAAGAACCAATTTCGCGGCCAGAGCCAACACGCGGAAATCAGGACGGGCATGGCTATAGACGTGAGTTTTCTTAATCCCTCCCAACATGACGACGTTCCGCACGTCGTCGGCCTTGAAGGCGTTGATCAACTTATTGAGCTGGCCGATCTTCACCCAATGGATCCGATCGACATGCCGTTCAAGCTCCGGCTCCGTTTCACCTTCGTGAGCCACTGCAAAGACTCGAAGACCCATCTTGCGCGCGTTATCGGCAAAGATGATGGGAAACCGTCCATTCCCGGCAATCACCCCGATTCGACCGTCCGCTATAGGCATGGCCATGGTCATCGTGACAGGGGCTAGACGGGTTGATCGAACTCGCGTTCCATATCGAGGCTCACCGCCCGGGAGATTCCGCGTTTAGTACCTTCCATGAACATGAGAATCTTGGCGACGTCGGCCTGCCCCTTAAATTCCTTCTTCGCCAAGCGAATCGCCTCCGCCGTTCGATGCCCCTCCCGAAAGAGTAAATCAAACGCTTTTCTCAGCAAGGCGATACGGTCCGCCGAGAAGCCGTGCCGTTGCAAGCCGACGGTGTTGAGGCCATACAGATGTGCTCGATATCCCCCAGCGGCGAACGTAAACGGAGGAATATCCTGACCGATGGCGCAGCAGCCGCCGACCATGACGTACTCTCCGATGCGCACAAACTGAAGCACACCGGTCAACCCCCCGATCACGGAATGATCCCCGATGGTGATATGTCCCGCGAGGCTCGCCGCATTGGCCATGATAATCTGATCGCCGAGCCGGCAATCGTGCGCGACATGTACGTAGGCCATCAGAATACTCTTGGAGCCGAGCGAGGTCACCCCGCCCCCTTGAACGGTTCCCCGGTTGATCGTGACGTACTCACGGATAATGTTCTCCTGACCGATGACCACTTTTGTGGGTTCCCCTTTATACGCCAGATGCTGAGGAGGCCCTCCAATGGAAGCAAAGGGATGCACTTCATTCCGCTCCCCTATCTCCGTCCATCCCTCTATGTTCACATGCGAGAGGAGTCGGCTCCCTTTCCCGATCGCCACGTGCTCTCCGACGACACAAAATGGCCCAATCTCGACGTCATCATCGAGCGTCGCCTTGGGATGGACGATAGCTGTTGGATGTATCTTCACACATGCCCCCTTATGGTAGCGTCAAACATTACCGGCCGTTGGCCAACCACTGGATCACTGCCTTGTCCACCACTTTCCCCGACGGTTCAGGGGATTCCGGAGCGATGGAACCGCTTACCGTGTTTCCGTCTTCTCTTCCATCACCATCGCCGTCACCACGGCTTCACAGACCACTTCGTTGTCCACGTACGCTTTCCCTTGCATCTTCCAGAATGGCGGACGCTTCTTGAGTACGTCGATCTCAAACCGAAGCTGATCGCCCGGGACCACTGGACGCCGGAATTTGGCCTCCTCGACACCGGTCAGATACATGATCGTCTTCCCGACCGTTCCTCCCGACTTGAATACCAACACACCACCTGCTTGCGCCATGGCTTCGATAATGAGCACTCCCGGCATCACAGGGCGTCCTGGGAAATGGCCTTGAAAGAACGGCTCATTGATCGTCACATTTTTGACTCCAATGATCCGCTTATGCGGTTCAAATTCTTTGATTCGATCCACCAGCAAGAACGGGTACCGGTGCGGAAGTAACGCCTGAATTTCAGCCTGCTCGACCGCTGCCATTGGCTCTGCCTCCTCTCTGTCCCGAATAGGTTTACGGGTTCTGCCGATCAAACTCCTTGATGACCGAGTCCGTGACGTCCAACGCGGGTTGATAATAGAGGACGATGCGGATGAACGCCTCGTTCCCTTTGTCGAAGATTGCCGCGTAGCCCTCTTTCTGAGCCACCGCCCGCGCGGCAGCGGCGATCTTTTGCGCATATTCCGCGACCATCTCGCGCTGTTTTTGCTGCACTTCTCGATTGAACTCTTGAAGACGACGCTGATACGCTTCCATTTTTCCCCGTAATTGCTCCTCTTTCTCTTGCTTCGACTGATCGGTGAGCTTGGCGTTCGGATCTTGCAAGGACTGATCGAGATCCTTCAGTTCCTGCTCATCGGCGCTGATGATCTTTTGCCTGGTCATGGAATATCCCTTCATATCTTCCAAGGCCAGCTTCCCGGCCTTCGTTCGTTCCATCACCAGCTGCTGATCGATCACTCCGACGCGGACCGCCTCCCCTGCGTAGAGCGGACCCCCCCCCTGCGTCAGCAATACCACGATGCCCAGCCATGTCGCCCGCATTGCACCCGTCATGACGTCCCTCCCTCAGAAACTAGGGATATTCTTTGTTGAACTCTTCAATGACCGGCCCTGAAATGTCCAGACTCTCCTCATGATAGATGGTCGTCCCTCCCTTCGTCTTGTCGACGACAACCTGCAATCCGAGACGCTTGGCGACCTTCGCGGTGACGGTTTCAATCTTGTCGCGAAACCCTTCCAGAACGTCTTTTTGTTTTTCCTGGACTTCCCGATTCAATTCCGACGCCTTTTGCTGATATTCCTGCATGCGGCGCCGAAACTGTTCTTCCCGCTCCCGTTTCGCGGCGGGGCTCAAAACGGAAGACTGTTTGACAAAGTCCTCCTCCATTCGCCGCAATTCCCGTTCTTCCAATTCCATCAAGGCCTGCCGATTTTTCGAGAAGGAGGTCAGATTGTCTTTCGCCTTTTTGCCGGCGCTCGTCTCGTTGAGCACGCGCTGAGAATTGATCACGCCGATCTTCCCGTCGATTTTGCCTCCGCTTGCGGCACACCCGCCTAGCACTAGCATGGCGGTGACCGCCGTCGACATCAATGTCCATTGACACCGACCCGCCAATGGCCACCGTTTTCCACATCGATCCACCACGTCAAGGCTCCGACTAGAATAACGTCCCGATCGTAAACTCGAATACGCCAAATCGTTCACCGGTCCTTCGATCAAGGTTGAGTCCATAGGCGACACGCAATGGGCCGAAGGGAGAGATCCAGCGTCCCTCCAAGCCGGCCGCCGATCTTAAGTCGAGCGACAACGGTTCGTCGTCGTCAAACCCTTTTCCATAGTCAAAAAAGAGTACCCCGTTCAATTTTGCTTCGGAAGAGATCGTAAAGATCAGTTCATTGCTGAAAATTAATTGCTTGGCCGCACCGAATGGCGCCCTCGTCGTGGGAACGACGGGACCGGCCCTCCCGAAGGCAAACCCACGCATGGTATTGATGCCGCCCACAAAGAAGCGTTCACTGAGCGGGATCTGTGTCCCACCGAGTGCTTGAACCTCGCCGAAGCGCGCCCGCAGCGACACTCTCATGTCAAACGGAAGCGGAGTCACCTTGATCACATCGACGTAGTACTTGATAAAATTGTTGGACCCTCCCATAAGAGGCGTTCCGATATCAAACCCTCCACCGATACGCCAGCCGGAGCGAGGATCGAGGTAGTAGTCTCTGGTGTCACGGAACAAGGCAAACCGAAATCCCGTCGATGACTGTGTCCCCAATTGGCGGCATACGATCGGAACCAGATCAGGACAAATGCCGAATTGAGGGTCTTTGAACGTGATTTGCTCCCCAAAGATGCTGACGCTCCCCGTTACATATTCCGACAACCAGCGGCCGAGCGTGACGTTTCCGCCGGTTCGGTTCTCAAAATAGGACAGGAAATTCGTCTGCGTGAGGTAGCCGTCTATTTGCAATGACGTCAACGAATCGTACAGGTAGGGATTGCGGAAGGTAATGGACCCAAGTTGTCTTCGTTGGCCCAGCTGGCCGCGAATGCGTCCCAGATAACCGTACCCGCCTAAATTTCCTTGCGTGATATCGGCAATCGCGACCAGTCGGTCCAGCGTACTGAACCCACCGCCGAGGCTGAACATCCCGGTCGGTTTTTCTTTCACACGCACGTTCAGATCCACCTTGTCGGGCGCGACCTGATTCGGCAGTATTTCGACGGTCTCGAAAAAATTCAAGTTATTGAGCCGTTGAAAACTGCGTTTCAGAGAAGCCGTATCGATCACATCCTGTTCATCGACTCGTATCTCCCGTCGAATGACATTGTCCCGCGTTTTGTCGTTGCCATAGATATTGATCTGCCGGATCCGCATCATCTCCCCTTCTTTGATATTGAAGATGATACCGACCGTCCGTTCCTCATTATTCGGATTGACACTGGGCGTCACTTCGGCAAACGAGTACCCTTTGCTCCCATACAAATCCGTGATCCGCGTGATCTCATCTCGGATCTTGGCACGCTGAAAAATCTCCCCCTCCTTGAGCCTCAATCCTTCTCGAAGCTCGGGTTCTTCAAACACCGTATGCCCTCGAAACCCTATTTCTCCTATCGTAAACGGCTCTCCCTCGGTAATGGGGTACGTGACAATGAACCATTTGTTATCTTCGGTCAGTTCCACCGACGGCTGACCGACGCGAACATTGAAGTACCCCTTATTCAGCAGCACTTCCCTGATCCGCTCCACATCGTTGGTCAGCTCGTCGCGCTTCAAGACACCCGCATCGGACACCATCGATGGCAGCTTGAGCTTCGTGAAGAACCCGTACCAAGGGATCCATTCCCGAGTCGCCATGACAGCCAACATCTCGTTCTTCGTGGCCGCACGCAGTCCTTCGAAGATGACCGTCTTAATCCTGGCCTTCTCTCCCTCCGTAATATGGAAGGTCAGACGTTTCCGATCCCCGTCTAACGTCTCGATCACGGGAACAACTTGTGCGTTGTAATATCCGTCATGCTGGTAGGCCAGGCGGATAGTCTCTGCGCTTTCCTTCACCTGCTGTTGATCAAGAAATGTCTGGTTCTTGATGGTCGTTTTTTCCTTCAATTTCTCGTCGGTCAACTGTTCATTGCCGTCGAAAACGATCTCGGTAATGAACGGTTTCTCCTGCACGACAAAGGTCACCGCCATCCCCTGAACGACCGATTCGGTTTCAACCTGCACATCCTCGAAGAAACCGGTGTCGTATAAAATCTTCACTTGTCCGCGTACATTGTCCGGCGTGTAGCGATCGCCGACTTTCAGGGTGAGCCGACCGGCAATCGCCGGAACTTCGATTCGTTTGGCTCCCCGAATCTCGATCGAGGCGACCTTGAGTTCTGGAACCTGTGCGAGTGCTTCGAGCACGCTCCATAATATGGAGACGACCATGGCCGCGACCACGAACGATCGAGGTCTGTAGACGACATGCTCGATCACCGATAAGGATTCCTGTGACGAAGCATGGAGATGGTGGATACGGTCGGAACCATCACTGAGATCCTCTCCGTTATCGACGCACGTCAACTATTTGAACAGACGTCAAGTTGTCCCGCTCTGGAGAATGCACCCCGCCGCGAACGTACTCACATCGAGCCTCCGCGCGAGGCAGCTCATCGCTCGCATCTCCTCACACCACCCGTCCGCGCAAAAACTTCCGGATTATATTGAGGTCATCCCGCATTGTAAAGAAGCGCCCGCTCCCTGAAATGCGCGCATCCTCCTGGCCTGATCCGAACGTCGCCAAGCTCTCGCATTAATCCTGAACCTCACTCGCCATTCCAGAGCAGCGACACGCCACACACCTCGTTCGTGAGTATCGCCCGTATCTGTTCGCAACGACGACCACCTCACTTTCCATGCGATGAGTTCGTCGGTTTCTTGACTTCACACACCCCATCACATAGTATCCTTCCATGTCACGTCTGACTGTCAGAAAAGCGGTCATTCCCGCCGCCGGTCTTGGCACACGATTCCTTCCCGCCACTAAGGCATCTCCGAAGGAGATGCTGCCGCTGGTCGACAAGCCCCTCATCCAATATACGGTTGAAGAAGCGGTGGCCTCGGGTATCGAAGACATTATCGTCATCACCGGCCGTGGGAAACGCGCCATTGAAGATCACTTCGATCGATCCGTCGAGTTGGAAGAAAACCTGAAGGGCACCGGGAAGAGTCAGGTGCTCCATCAGATCCGTCAGATCTCGAACCTTGCCAATTTCTGTTATGTGCGACAATCCGAAGCCCTCGGCTTGGGACATGCCGTGTTGTGCGCGCAACACCTGATCGGCGACGAACCCTTCGCCGTCATTCTCGGGGATGAGATTATCGATGCCGATGTCCCGGGACTCGCACAATTGATCCACGTTTATAAAAAACGCCATGGAGCGGTTCTCGGGGTTCAGGAAGTTCCCAAGGCGGACGTCAGCCGGTACGGGATTGTGACCCCGAAGCGCCTGGCTCACGGTCTGCATCGGGTTGAGGATTTAGTCGAGAAGCCGTCACCGACCGATGCTCCATCCACCCTGGCCGTGATCGGCCGATATGTCCTTCCTCCGGAAATTTTTCCGATCCTGAGAAGGACCGCTCCTGGGAAAAATGGAGAAATTCAATTGACTGATGCACTCAAGACGCTTGCAAAAAAATCTCCGATGTATGCCCTTGAAGTAGAGGGACAGCGCCATGATGCTGGAGACAAGCTGGGCTTTCTGATCGCCACCGTTGAGTTCGCATTGAAGAATCCGGCATTGGGTGCAGAATTCCGCGACTACCTTTCGACCAGAATGCATACCGCACATAATCGTCGAGGATGATCCCATCGTCGTGGTGGGCGCTCAGTCGCGAAATTCCCGGCAACGACCATTCTGTACCCGACGTGATCGCGAACTGATCGTTGAATCTGGTGCACCGCGCCACCCAGATCGGTCATCAGGTCCAGGATGCCCCCTGCAGCTTATGGGTGACGCGCTTCATGTTGTACGGACGCGTGACGAATGGTTCCAAAATCTGGTTTGTCGAGTTCGCCATCTCTTTATGGGATAGATAAAGAACAGGCAGGCACATGACCGACCCAAACGAACAAGAAATTCAGCCTCCCCAAAATATCGAGGTTCCCGGCCAGCTCCCGCTCTTACCGGTGCGGGATATCGTCGTCTTTCCATACATGGTCCTGCCGCTTTTCGTCGGACGAGATATGTCGATCAAAGCCATCGAAGCGGCCCTGGCCGGCAATCGGATGATCTTCCTCGCGACTCAAAAAGCGCTCGATGTCGAGAATCCCACTCCAAAAGACATCCACGCGATCGGCACCGTCGGTCTCATCATGCGGATGCTGAAGCTGCCGGATGAACGGATCAAGATCCTGGTGCAGGGCATCGCCAAGGCTAAGATCACCAAATACATTCAGACCGACCCATACTACTCCGTTCGGATCGACAAGCTGATCGATACGAAGCCGACGGCCACGGCTCTCGAGGCGGAAGCCGTCATGCGGACCGTGAAAGAACAGATCGAGCGAATTGTGAGCCTAGGGAAAGTCTTGATTCCCGATGTCATGGTTGTCATTGAAAACCTTGAAGAGCCTGGCCGATTGGCCGACATGGTGGCCTCCAATCTCGGCCTCAAGGTCGATGCCACCCAAGCTGTCCTGGAAATCTCCGATCCGATTCAACGCCTTCGCCAAGTGAGCGACATTCTCGGGAAGGAAATCGAAGTCCTCTCCATGCAGCAAAAGATCCAGGCCCAAGCCAAGGGTGAGATGGACAAGACCCAGCGGGAGTATTTTCTGCGGGAACAGCTGAAAGCCATTCAAAAGGAGTTGGGGGAACTCGACGAGCGGGCGGAAGAAATCACGGAATTCCGCAAGCGGGTCAAAGACGCAAAGATGCCCGAGAAGGTGTTGAAGGAGACCGAAAAACAACTGAAGCGTCTGGAGAAAATGCATCCGGATACCGCCGAATCCGCGACGGTGCGGACCTATCTCGAATGGATGGTCGAATTGCCATGGTCCAAGCGGTCGAAGGATAACCTGGATCTGAAGGCTGCCGCCAAGGTGTTGAACGAGGATCACTACGACCTCGAAAAGGTCAAGGAGCGAATCCTGGAATATCTGGCCGTCCGAAAGCTCAAAGAGAAGATGAAGGGGCCGATCCTCTGTTTCGTCGGCCCACCGGGAGTCGGAAAGACTTCGCTGGGGAAATCGATCGCCCGCGCATTGGGGCGTGAGTTCGTACGGATCAGCCTGGGCGGCGTACGGGATGAAGCGGAAATTCGCGGGCATCGCCGGACCTATGTAGGTGCCTTACCGGGACGGATCATTCAAGGCATGAAGCAAGCGGGCACCGGCAATCCCGTGTTCATGCTCGACGAGGTGGACAAAGTCGGAATGGATTTTAGGGGCGATCCCTCGGCGGCCCTGCTGGAGGTTCTGGATCCGGAGCAAAACAGTGCGTTCACCGACCATTACCTCGGAGTTCCTTTCGACCTCACTGAAGTCATGTTCATCACCACGGCGAATCTGATCGATCCGATCCTTCCCGCGTTGCGCGACCGCATGGAGATCATCGAAATCCCGGGATATACCGAAGAGGAAAAACTCGGTATCGCCCAGAAATACCTGATCCCGCGCCAGCTCGAAGAGCATGGGATTACAGGCAAACATGTCCGCCTGACGGAGCCGGCGATCCGCCAGATCATTTCGCACTACACGCGGGAAGCCGGAGTGCGGAATCTGGAACGCGAGATCGCCAACGTGATGCGCAAGGTCGCGAAGAAAGTCGCCGAGGGCAAAGGCCAAGGGTTTCCGATCGACCCATCCAACCTCCATAAATATCTCGGCGTGTCGAAATATGTCCCGGAAGCAGAGCTGGAAAAAGATGAAGTCGGTGTGGCGACCGGCCTCGCGTGGACGGAGTCGGGAGGCGATGTCCTTTATATCGAGGCGACGGTAATGAAAGGGAAAGGCCAGCTGACGCTCACCGGCCACCTGGGAGATGTGATGAAGGAATCCGCTCAAGCGGCACTGAGCTATGTCCGCTCACGAGAAAAGACCTTGCATCTCAACCCCGGCATGTTCAGCAGGCAGGACTTGCATATCCATGTCCCGGCCGGAGCCATCCCCAAAGACGGCCCCTCGGCCGGCATCACGATGGCGACCGCCATCGCCTCGGCATTCTCCGGCACGCCGGCGAGACGTGACTTGGCGATGACCGGAGAAATCACCTTGCGCGGCCGTGTCCTCCCCATCGGAGGGCTCAAGGAAAAAATTTTGGCTGCGAAGCGGGCGAAACTCACCACGGTGATTCTCCCGCGTCGAAACAAGAAGGACCTGGAAGAAATCCCCAAGCATCTCCTCAAGGGTATTCAATTGGCTTTTGTCGATACCATGGACGACGTCATGAAGATTGCCCTCCGCCGAAGAGTCAAGACATCACCGGTCGCCAAGAGGCACTCGACTCCTCCTACGCCGGCCCGTATCCGACCTTTACGACCAGGGAAAGGCCGGCGATCGCCTGAACTTCCGGCGACGGTGATGGCAAACCGGCGGCCAGCCCGGTCATAGGATAGTGCCGTGGCCCGTCGTCAGGCCGACGCCTCCATCCATGAATTTGCGCTCATCCGATCGCTCGCAGACCGATTTGCCCATCGCGCACCGGGTCTCGTTCAGGGCATCGGCGATGATGCAGCCGTCATTGAGACCGCTTCCCAGGCCTGGTGGCATTTCACAACGGATTTGCTTGCCGAAGGGGTCCACTTTGACCTGAAATCGACTCCCCCTGAATCCGTCGGATACCGGGCGGCCATGGCGAATCTCAGCGATATCGCGGCAATGGGCGCCGTCCCTCGCTATCTGCTCGTTTCGCTTGCCATCCCAAGAACATTCAAGCAGTCGTATATCTATGTGCTGTACCGCGGTTTGATGAAGGCCTGCCGCCCCTATGATGTGGCGCTCATCGGTGGAGATACCTCGGCCTCCAAGGCCGGACTCTTTCTCAGCATCACCTTGGTCGGCACAACGAACGAACGTCGGGCGCTTTTTCGCCACGGGGCCAAAGCGGGAGATCGCATCTATGTCTCGGGTACGTTGGGTGACTCCCTGGCGGGTCTTCAGCTTTTGATGAGCAGCACCTCCTCCTCTCTCCGCCGGGGAAAGCAGAAAACCGAATTTTCGCGCTCCCATCGGCAATTTCTCATCCGCCGACACACCCACCCCGCTGCGAGAGTGGCGGAAGGCCAGTGGCTGAACGATCGACGACTTGCCTCCGCCGCCATCGATCTGTCCGACGGCCTCTCCGGAGATCTTCGGCATCTCTGCGATGAAAGCAAGGTCGGCGCCGAGGTTGAGCTCGGAAAGATCCCGATCTCACCGGCCTGCCGAGCCTATGCACGGGCGATCGGAGTCTCGCCGATTCGGCTCGCACTAGCCGGCGGTGAAGACTATGAGCTTCTGTTCACTGCATCGCCGCACAACTGCGATAAGATTGATCGGCAAGCACGAGCACGAGGTTACCGCATGACGCACATCGGAACGATTCGCCCGCATCGGTTCGGCATTCAAATGACATCCGAGGGTCAGGCCCGGCCTATGCCAGTCACCAGTTACGAGCACTTCCGCTGAAGTCCTGATATGGCTCACCAGAACTCAGCTCGGGGGAACCGATCATTCCGAGCGCTTCTGCGCCAAGTCCTCCATTTACAAGAGTCACCGCATCGCACCGCGCTGGCGTTTGCGCTGGGCGTCTTCATCGCCTTCTCGCCGACCTATGGTCTTCATACGGCCATGGTGGCCTTGTGTACCTGGCTCTTCGGTCTTAACTTTTTAGCCTTGTTGACCGGAGCGCTGATCAACAATCCTTGGACGCTCATTCCTATCTTAGGTGCGACCTATTGGACGGGCGCCTTGCTATTAGGACGCACCGATGCACCAACGTTCGATTGGCATGATCTGAGTTTCAACGGCATCTATGAGCAGGTTCTCCCCTACGCCGGTCCATTTATGCTCGGAGGACTGATTCTCAGTGTACTCGGAGCGGCAGTATCATACCCGGCTGCCTACTTTCTCATCACGAAATACCGCCATGCGGCCGGTGCTTCCACGACTGAACCGTTGCCGCCTTCGGACCGGGTGGGCTAAGATGTCCGTTACCCATGGAATCAGTAGACCGGCCCGACGCTCCGTATGATGGCTCTGCGCTTATTGCCGATCCCATCCATAAGTACGTCACCTTTACCGTTCCGTTCGCGAACCCCGATCCTCACGAGCATACCGAGAAAGACTTGATCGATTCTCCATGGGTTCAGCGGCTGCGATACATCTACCAGCTGCAGAGCGCCCGCTGGGTCTATCCCTCGGCTGAACATACCCGGTTCGTCCATTCTTTGGGAACGATGCACGTGGCGGGGCGATTCGCCCGACATCTGTATCCCTTTCTCAAGAAAGCCGTCAAAGACGTGCCCTCGGCCAACTTTGTCGAAGCATTCTTACGGGTGACGGCCTTGGTGCACGATATCGGGCACGGACCCTTTTGCCATTTCTTCGATGACAATTTTCTCCATGCCCATGGGCTCACCCATGAACGGTTGGGGCAAATCATCATCCGTGAACATCTGGCCCCTCTCATCAGGAAGATCCGACGAAGTCCCTCCGGCCCCTTCGCGAAAGGGGAGGAACTGAATCCCGACCAGATCGCCCACCTGATTCTCAAGGAGAAGGGTAAGGACAATTCCCGCCTGCCTCGCTGGTTGAACATGCTTCAGCCTGTCATCTCAGGCAGTTACACGGGAGACAACCTGGACTATGTTTTAAGGGACTCGTATATGTGCGGCGTGGCGGTCGGTCCGGTGGATCTGACGAGATTGATACATTATACGATCGTGACGGAGAAAGGGTTCACGATTCACAAAACAGGGCTTCCGTCCCTTCAAATGTTTCTGAACACCAGGATGTATCTCTACTCCAATGTCTATTTTCATCGAACCACCAGAGCGATTGATATCCATCTGCGGGATATCTTCGGTCAGACAATGAAGCTGCTCTGCCCCGAGGATCCGCGCAAGAACATGGACCGGTACCGTATCCTGACCGATTGGTCGCTCTTGGAAGAAGTCCGCGAATGGAAACAATCCCGACACAAAGCTCGCAGACAACTAGGACAGGAGTGGGCACGGATCTTGGGCCGGGACGTCAAGTGGAAAATGGCGTACAGCACGACGCTGAAAGAAAAAGGACAAGAGCGCGGCATGACATTTCCCAGCCATCGTCACTTTGAGCAGCTGATCGCCAAAGAACTGCCTTCCGGCCTAAGGCGGCTGCCGTTTCGCGTGGACATGGCCTTACTGGATCCACGCCCAGACCCCAAGGACCGCCGGGGAAATCCACTCTATGTGTACGATCCCGGGACCGGCCAAGTCTCTTCCGAACCGCTGGAAGAGTTCTTGGATCTTCTCCCCACGAGACTCATCCAATTTCGAATCTATTCTCTCGACCACCATCACGACGCCGCACTCTCGCAAGCTGCCGCCACCGTGCTCAACAAGACACCGACCAGCCTCGAATCCAACTACTGAACGATCGATGCCTCAATCGTCATGGCGTGAACATCAATACAGGCGAATCCTCCAGCTTGGCTGCCAGGGACCTCTCCCCACAAGGGAAAGGCTCAGATCAGCGTCCGCCGCGGTACTCGCGCGGCATCCATGAGGACTTCCGTGCCATGCGCCTATCGGCTTGATACGGTCACGACTTCCAACAGCGTGGCGTCAACGCCTGCGCTGTTTCCACGTCTTTACATTCGTGTGTCCGGAGCCATGCGACTGAAGACAGGAAGTGTCGCCTTGGGAGTGAACCTTCTCTGCTCGATCGGCGAGTGCGACATGGGAAGCACCGACTTCGTTTTCGCGGATTGTAATAAGTCCCAGCTCTCGTGGCAGTTTGAATCGCTTTGGTCCTGCCGAGCCCGGGTTGAACAGCAGCGTGTCACCGAACCATTCGTTCTTCGGTTGGTGGGTATGACCGAAGATACAAATGTCCGGTCGAGTGCGATTCAAAAATGCTCGTCCTTCTTTCGTGAGCTTTCCTCCTTCATAGACGACATGACGAATGGCGATTACACAGCCGGCCAACTCAATCGTGGCCTCAAAGGGGAAACCACTTCGTTCATACCCATCGACATTGCCGCAGACGGCCGTCACGGGAGCAATCGTTTCAAGTTGTTCGATGACGCCTCGCCCGCCGATATCACCGGCGTGAACAATATGATTCACGCCATGGAAATGGCGCATGATTGCCGGGTCGAACAGGCCATGCGTATCGGCAATCACACCGATGCGGATTGTGCCGGAGCGGTTCACGGGCTAGCCGGGGCACCGAGAGAGGTCTGGACCTTGGCCCACTCGAATGTAAAGGGTGCGGTATGCTGCTTCGACATACCTGCGAGCTCAACTCTCAGACGATCCGCTCTCGCGCTGCTCATCGGATGGGTGGAAAGCCACTCGACTCGTCCCCCATCTTTCTCCGCCAACCGCTGGAAAAAGGTGATCATGCCGGACGGATCGATCTTGGCGCGGTGGAGCATCTGAACACCGGTCACATCTGCTTCTGTTTCCTGCGCTCGGCCGAACTTCAGCGTCATCAATTCCACGCTGAGCTGCTTCATGATTCCCCCGAGCCCTTGCTGGTTTCCAAGCACGATTGACACAACGGTTACAAGACCCAGCTGCTTGACGATTCGTTCGAGCCCATGCCGCTGGAGCACATGGTTCAGCTCATGGGCCAGTACGCCCGCCACCTCTTCCGGGCTTTCCGCTTTTTTCATCAGTCCCGTGAACACGACGATATACCCACCGGGCAAGGCAAAGGCATTCACCACATCGCTCTTCACGACGGTGATCTCGAATGTGTAGGGGTTCTCCGGAATGGGATCGGTTAAGCGATGGGTCATTTCTTTGACCGCGGCCACGGACGGGCCGTCTTTCACCACATCTTGCTGCGCAAGAAAGTCCCGATAGGCCGATTCGCCTAGTTTCTGCTCCCACTCGACAGGAATTCGATTCACCGCGAGTTCAACCAGCAGGTCGCTTCCGAACCAGAGCCCCAGCACCAAGGCGAGGACGATCCCGCTCGTGACGCCCCAGACCATCCGATGCCGGTGCCGCACTCGACGCACTTGCTCCACCGCTCGCTGAAGCGGGACGGTCAGATGATCGGGCGCGGCTTGCCGGAAGGCATGAATCACATCGGGATGTTTCAGATAGAGTGTTCGCCGGCCCATCGGCCCCACCCAGTCGAGCACGAGCTGATCATGATCAAGCCCGCCGGCTGAGACCTTCATACTTGAAAACGGCACGGATGACGGCTGGCCCCGGCCGGCCTCAACGGTAAAGTTAATGGTGAGCCCATGGGCTTCGACATGGACCAGGCACGGCATGCCGCTGGCGGGAAGTTCGTCGCCGAAGCAAAGAGCGTTGGGAATGGGATCAGTCATCGAGTGGCATGCGGCGGTTCATATTTCTGCGACAGACAGCGCAGCCGTGGAGCACGAGAGAGTTATCCCCAGAGCTAAAACCTTCTCAGCAACCATGGCAATCGACGCTATTCTGTGACCGGAATGAACTGGCGGACCCACGCCCCGAACCCGCCTGGATTGCGGCTCTGAATGAACACGATCCCTGGCCCGCGGAACCGGCAGACAAAGCCTTCGCCGGACGTGAAGCTGGCGACCCATCCGGACGTGGCCTTTTCGATGTTGTACGTGGTCGTGGTGGACCACGCAACCAAATGGCTATTGTCCACGATATATTCCTGACCGGGTCTCAACTCGATCTTGTGAATGGCGCCGAAGCTGTTGAGAACGAGCATCCCTTTCCCGCTCATTTTAAGGATGAAGAACCCCTCTCCGCCCAGCAATCCACGGCTCATGCTCTGCATCTGGCTATCGATTGTAATTCCATCGGCACCAGCTAAGAACCCATCCTTCTGCACCATATACTCGTTGACACCATCGAGCTCCAGAATGACAATTTCTCCCGGGACAGTAGGTGCCAACAGCACCTCACCGGCACCTCGACTGGCGCGTAGCGTCTGGAAGAAGAACTTTTCTCCTGTCAAAAACTTTCGCGACAACGCTCCCAGAAATCCGCCCTCCATTTTGCTTTCGATGTCGATGGTCGGGGAGCAGGCCACCATCGCGCCGGACTCAGCCTTGATATGCTCTCCCTCTGCCAGCTCCACACGCACCATGGGAAATGCACCGGGATACAGGATCTCGCTTTTCATCCTACTTCTCCTCTATGTATGTCTTCAGACCTTTTGCCCGCTCATCCGGTCACCCATCCGTACACTCTTCGACTTGGCTCCGGTCCCTCCTCCAGATAACTCATTCTGAGCCGACCGAGGGCATCATTCGGCACCTCGAGCCGCTTCGCCTCCACATTGACTCCAAACACCTTGGCTGCATTCAATCCAAAAATTCGTTCCTTCACCCGCCTCGTCAAAGGCTGATACTGATGCTTTTCCAGCAATTCTTCGGGAATCTGGAATCGCCGGAACGCCTCGATCTGCCATTGCGGCGTTCCATACCAGATGGAATCCGTTCCCCACAGGACATGATCGACGCCGAATGCGCGAATAATCCGCCCCAGCAGATGCGCGCAGATCAACGGATAGGTCGTCACCAACTGCGCGAAGGTAGAACCCAACTCCATGTAGATATTCGAGATGCTCGGCTCCGCTTCTTTCAACCGGCAGAATTCAGTGGTCCATGGAATGTCACCGGTCTTCGCGAACACCTGATCGATCGATGCCACGCCGCGGAGCCCTGAGTGATACACCAAAAAACTGAGATCCGGGAAGTCCTTCGCCGCTTTGATCAGATCTCTCGGATGGTTATAGTCCGGCACAGGACCGAGGGGCAGCCCCTTGTGCACACATATGCGCTTCACGTCGAGCTTTCGCGCCTGCTCCAACATCGGATAGGCGATGCGCTCATCATCCATCCACCAACCTCGATCGAATCCCTTCGGACAGGAACCGGTGTAGCATTTCCATGCGTCGACCTTGAGCGTGTCAACCTGCATCGCCATGAATTCTAAATCAGCCGCGCCCAACTGAGGGGTCGTGAGACCGTGCGCCAGCATCCGTTGCGACCCGGCCAACCGATTGACCTCATCACGAATGTGGGCCATCTCTTTCGGCGGGACGACGGCCTCCTGAGGATAAGGCCCGGGCGGCGTACTGATCAAGCCGAGGGTCGTCTCGCTGTCGAAGAACACTTCTTTTACGAAATTCTTCCATGACAGATCATCGAGGGTGCCTCGATCATCTGCCAATTTGGGGTTGAGTCCTGCCTCTCGAATGTGCTTTCTCAACGACAACAGAGCCTGTTTGGAAACGGCACCCTTCCGACGGGATTCGGTATCGGACGGATCGTAGTGGGAACTGACATAGTGGGTCTGCACGTCGAAGATAAAATATGGATCGGCCTGCTGCTCGGCAAATGCCGCCGTTTCAAACAGCTCTATGTCGCCGATACTGAAAAACCGGCCGAATATGTCGTTCATGGCAAGCAGCGCAGCCGCCATACTTCCCGTTGTTTTGAGAAACTCCCGGCGCGTGGTCCCCAGCCGAGCCACCGCCGTGTTCACCAACTCCCTCGTGACTCGTTCGACACAGGCCTGCTCGGGCGTCTGTGCCATCGGGAGAAACTCCTCATTGGCTACGATCTGTGTCGGAACAGGCGTCGGCAACGTCGTCCCCTTCTTTATGGAAAGATCGCCAACACGTACGCGTAGTGACTGCTTCATGACAACTCCTCATCTCCCCACGGCCCGTTGATTGTGTGAAATACCCCAAAGCGATGTCAAGCAAACGTTCTCAGAACGGACGGACGTAAGGGGAATTTATCTGAGCTTGGAAGAGGACGATGAAGATTTCCCGGAAACAGCAGGCGTTTGTCCGGCAGGGATCTCTACCACCACATCTGACTGAGGATCGGCATCTTGATCCTTCCCGTCGTGTCCCACACTGTAGAGGGCACCTTTTTTCATGTTCACCAACATCGGCAGGCCCGTGTAGGGATCATAGAAACTCTGTCCTGCTTTGGCGATCCGTGTGAGCAGATCGCCCTCGGCAGAACCTCGCCTGAGCCAGGTCTGTAAGCTGGCCAGCCGAAGGTGGGCATCGGTATCGACCACCAACCCGCTGTACAGATCCCACGCAGGCAGCGGCTCGAGCCCGATGATATTCTCGATCGGATTCGTAAGATAATGCATCAGGCCGGATGCTGGAAAGTCGATATAGGTTTTCCATTTCGGCAATGAACTATATTTCCCTTCGGCCGCGGCTTTATTCGACGCATCGTAATAGTCCGCATAGTCATTGAGCCGCCGTTGCATCGGCAAGGGTAGAGTCGATGCCACCATGGTGTAGACCGACTGTTCTTCGGCTCTCGCGGCTTTCATCCTAGTCTCGTAGGTCTTCGAGGCCGAGACCAGTTCACTTTGCATGGGCCAGCGCAAAGAAAGTTCCACCTGATCCAGCGGGCGAAGGATTTTGGTGAGTGACCCCAAGTATCTCCCCTCAAAGTCCGAGCGTACGAGCAACCCCGAGGCGACAGCGATGTCGTCATTGATCGCCTGCAACGCCAGCATTTTAACCGGCAGAGTCCGCGCCTGAGCCAGCACGATGCGCCACGCTTCCATGTCCGTTTCGAGTCGATCGACACCGAGATCGGCACTGTGCAGAAACCCATCCGCCACATGGAGTTGATGGGCGAATGCCATCGCGGTACAGGGTGGACTTCCGGGTTGGCCATACCCCCAGTCTTCAAAGGAGAGCTTTTGCCACTGACCATACCGATGGAGCATCAACTGATGCTGGCTGGTCCATCCCTTGATGGTCTCCTGATGGGACTTGAAGGCACCGACGGGATCTGAACTGCGGACCCACCCTCGCATGACATTGGCTGATGCATTCGATCCTTCAACCAATCGCGACCCGGAACCTCCAAGACAAGCCAACGCCAGGTTGCCGTCGGTAATATCAAATTTCCGATCATGCCCTGCCTGTATCGGATCCTGACCGGACGGAGCGTCAATTCCGAGCAGGAGAAAGTATCCGTTCTTCTTGAAGTCCGACAGTGTCTGTTGGGGAGTAGTTGTGAGGCTTTGAAACGCAGGAGACGGCGACTCTTCCATGATGACCCAGGTCAGTCCGATCGCACCGATCCCTAGCGCGATGAGGATTACCGAAAGCATCACCAGTCCTACACATGTCATTACAATGGCACGCGTAGTCGAAAAGCATGTGCTCACAAATCCGGCTATCGCAATACGGGCTCGGCTCAGCGCAGAACTGGATTTTCGGCTGGGTTTTACCTCCGCGACATGTTCTCGCGTCTCAGTCGCTCGGACATTTCGGGACGACTCAAAGAGTACATCAACGGCAGCCGCCACTGACATGGACCGACTGTTTTCCTGTCGCTCTGAAATCGCCGGATGCACGTGGGCGGCCGAAGAGGTTTGAGGCTGTTCAATGAATCGAATCGATTCTCCTTCCTTGCCCCATTCATCCTGTTCAGGCGCTGGATCAGGTGTAGGAATTCGCGCCTCAACAAACGCGGTAGCCTGTGGTTGCGATTCATGAGTCTCCACCTCGGTGGACTCTTTGGCGAGATGCGGAGTTGTCGTCATGTCAGGTGGCGACTCCAAAATCCTTTGTCGCGCCGTGGACGACGGAGGAAGAGTCTCTTCCGTTTCCCTGCTCGACACCTCGCTGGTCAATGGTGATGGAGCGACTGGATACTCCTGAACCAGGTTCTCAACAATCACAGTGGAAGAATCATTGCTTGTTTCTAAAATAGAGCCAACATTCTGAGAGGGAACTTTCGGAGGAGTCACCACATCACCTGCAACCGGTCGGTTCTCCAAGAGCGGCGGAGGTATCGCCGCCATGGGAGCTTCCAACGGCTCTGGCACATCGATCATGCGAGCGCTCATCGCAGGAAGCTGCTGTGCTGGGTCTGTAACAGTGAGAGGCTTTTCTATCGGAAAAGACGTTTGCTTTGAACCAACAGGGGAAATCTCAGGTTCAGGAAAGGTGGCTGTCTGTGTAGTTTTCGCAATCGAAAATGAATCCGTGTCTGGGGCTGAACTATCTTGTGGTGACGGAGATTGTGCCAGGCTTTCACGAACCTTTGAGGTTGAATCAAGCTCCGGTCGATCGGACGAATGGGCTACCGCCGACTTCATATTCTCCGCCATCGGAGAATCCGCTTGCGCCGGAGGGATCGAAAGGACTGACTCCTGAACTTGATCCCATGGCATCGGTGCAATTGGAGACGCAGAAACGGCTTCGTTTTGGAACGGCATTGATCCTTCGTGCTTCGTGATCTCAACGGCTTGCTCGTCTGACACTTGCTCGCAGAGCGGTGATGCCGCGGAGGCGGGAGCAGACGGTTCCTCTACGTGAGTCCTCGTTAATTCAGCGGGGACAATCTGTGCGGCGGGATCATCTTTGAATTTCCACGCACTGTCAAAGACGGATTTCCATGAGAACCCGGGGTGTTTCCATGGTTCTGAAATCTCCTGATTTGACACCGGTTCTGGGCTTGATGGAGCAGCCGTGCTGAGCGGTTCCTGTGGAACCACCTCATTCGCCTCGGCCCGGGCAAGCTGGAAGGGGGGGTTGTCTTCTGACTCTGCTACTCCGTGCGTCGTGGGTTCCGCAATCCTGAATGCGGGCGGCGCCGCCTCTTCAATCCAGGACGAAGGCAGTAGGCTCACATCTTCATTCGATTGCGCCAAACTCGCCGGAGGCTCTTGGACATCGGCAGGCGTCACGAGTGCGGAAACCGTTGGCGCGCTGTTTACATCAACGGACGGCTCCGATCTGGTCTCGGCCAACAGCATATGTTGTTGCAGAGCCACGGAAGGATCCACCGTTGACATCACCGGATCTGGCGTTGGTTGGGTCTTGAAAAGTTCAGCAGCGGGCTCTGATGGAGTAGTGGATGGAGAGACATCTCCAAGAACAATGTGTCCGGTGGATTCGTCCATCCGCGCATCGGCTGGTGTACTCTCACGTTCATGGATGAGGGGTTCTTCCGATGCGGCAACTTGGACTTCACTTACGTGGCTCGCTATCGACTCGTGCCTGGGTGGATTGGAGGTCGGCAACGCTTCATCGAGAGACTGGTCCGGAGGTGCAGGAGAATCCGTGAACGTAGGCGAGTTCGGAGATTCCGATGATGGGACATTGGCTATTGTAAAGGATTCGGACTCTGTGGTTCGAGCATCTTGAATTTCCCATGGCATCACCCCATCCATTGGTTCAGACCCTGCCTGAATACCGTGACTTCCCTCAGACATGTCTTCTGATGGAGCGATAGTCGATTGCTCTGCATCGTTCGGCTGACGGGCTAATAACTCACCGGTTTGCGAGTCAAAAAAGGAAGCCAGCCGAAAGGCGACCGGACTCGCAGGAGCAAGTTCCCGTATTTTCGCGTAGAGCTCGGAGGGATGATGTGGGTTGTCGGGGTCGGGGTCTTCGATCAGGATATCGACCGCCTTGCCATACTCGGCCACGGCTTCGAGGGCGTCTCCTTTTTCTTGATAGAGCGCGCCAAGTTTTTCGAGGTAAGGTACACATCGCGGGCCGGCAGCCAAATATTCGCGAAGCAACGATTCTGCGAGCCAGTAGTCTTGGCGCTGAAACGCCTCGTCGATGAGTGAATCAAAAGCTTGTCTCGCAGGGATCAGGCTTCCGAGACGGAGATGGAGGGTCGCGAAAAGTCTCCGCGCCTCCATGTTATTCGGATCAAGCGTGAGTAATTCTTTCAGTGCGGTAGAAGAACGCCCATACTTCCCGGCGTTCATTTGAGTGATGGCGTCCTCGAGCAGAGCGGTCTTCCTGCTGTAGCCAACCACACCGCGCTTGTGGCCACGAAGGGCTTGGGTTTTATCGGATTTTAAAGGGGATTTTTTGTTCGCCCGCACGCTACAACCTTAGCAGATCGGCGCGCCGATGAGCTTGTATCGGTGTTACATCCGCGCTCACTGGATCCCTGGCATGGGCACTCATATAAAAGGTAAAACTTTCAAAGGACTGCAATCCGGATGCCTTACTTCCCTCATGACTTCCAAGAATAAGTCATTGAAAAATAAGAGTACGCCTCATGGGCACTTCCAGGGTTGCAATCTGCCATTCATTTTTGGACAGATCTTTGCCCTTCCAAGTTTCATGTGTAAGGATGAAAACCAATCAATCAGTCTATTTCCGTATATTTGTGAAATGTATGAACCGGCATCGCGTTTTGAGAAATCGGTCTGAATCAGAACTAGAAACGTCCGGTCTCCTTGGACGCTCAGGATGGCTGCGGCAACGCAACGCCACTATGTGCAGATTTGGTACTCATCAAAGGGTTCACTGGTCAATCGACCCCCAATCTCAAATACGTATCCTGGCAGAAGTGGCTCCCATTCCTTCTGTCTATTCCGTACCAACGCTTTTCCACAACGAAGACAATGAAGTCCTCCTTCCCATGAGATTTCTCCGACAAGATGCTGAACGGGCTTTGTGGATTCTTCGAAGTTGTCAGGCATCAGAACACGTCGGACCTCAATGATCAGAGGCCAGGCATGGTCTGGAGACTGGAGCTCTCCTCCATCCAACGCAAGAACCAGGAGCCCCAGGGCTCGCACGGGGTCACTATGGGCCTCATCAAGCAATTGCTGGGCTAGTGCCGTCACCTTTTTCTGTAGATTCATCGGGTCCATAGGCTGCTTCGTTCATGTGCGTATCCTCTTATCGGTTTTTTCTCGAAACTCATTAGCCATAAAGAGCTGAGTCGTCCCTTATCAGGCACAGTATCTCTCTTGCCTAGACCTCCTTCGAAAAACGTCATCCTGGTTGTGTCCTTCGACATGCCTGTGGTACGGTCAGGCTCACATGTTCAACCGGTACCACGAAATCAATAGTCCATCGTGCAAGCCCTTCCAAGAGTGTATCGTCCATTAAAAACGTCCAGGAAACTTGCAGCCTGCCTGCCTTTGTTGCTGCTGCTCTCCCTGGCCTTTCCACCGCTTCTGTTTTCCCAGGGCGGAGGAAGCCACCCGGCAAAAGTCGCATTGGACTTCAACGAAGTCGATATCCCCGTATTTGTCCGCTTTATCAGTGAACTCACCGGGAAAAACTTTGTTTTGGACGAAACCATCAAAAAGCAAGGCGGAAAAATTTCCGTGTTTTCTCCGACCAAGGTCTCGCCGGACCAGGCATTCAGCATGTTCGTCGCCGCGTTGGAAGCGGCCCGCTTAGCCGTGGTGCCGAAAGGAGGAAACCTCTATCAGGTCGTGCCCATGGGCGACCTTCCTCCTGAGCGGGGTGTGTTTGTGTACAAGCTCAAACATGCCAATGCCACGGACCTGGCCGCCGTACTGACCAATCTGGTGGCACGCTCTCAAACCGTCGCACAAGTCACGCCAGGCACCAGACCTCCGATCAGGCCGCTGACGGAATTCGAAGCCCCCGTCCAAGTATTCGCCGACAAGGCGACGAACTCGATCGTGATCAGTTCGACCAAACTCGCCTGGAGTCATCTCCAAGCCGTGATTCGTGAACTCGATATCCGGCGCAAGCAGGTCTTCGTGGAAGCGGTGATCCTGGAGGTCCAAGTGGATCGCCTTCGCCAAATCGGCACAGATCCGACCCAGGTCCTCGGTGCGGGAAAGTCCGGATTTTTACAGGGGATCGGCGGGTTCAACAGGGCACCGGAAGATCTGGCAACCTTCGCTCAAGCGATCACCGGCGCGGCGGCCGGCGGGGCAACCGGCGGAGCAGCACCGCTCCTGAATACGCTGAACGTACGCGCATTCATGAACCTTTTGATGAACCTGACCGATACGAATGTCCTCTCCACACCCCAGGTGCTCGCTGCCGATAACCAGAAGGCAAAGATCGTCGTCGGTGAAAATCGACCATTTCCGACCGGCCAGGCTCAAGGCATCACGGGGGGAACGCTCGTCACAATCGAGCGGAAAGACGTGGGCGTGACCTTAGAGTTGACCCCGCAGGTCCTCGAAGGGGATTTGATTCGCCTGGAAATCAAGCAAGAGATCACGGCCATCGCGGAAAACGTGGCGCAAACTATCGGCTCCGGTACGGCGAGCATCCCCGTCGGGCCGACCACGACGAAGCGATCCATGGAAACCACGACGGTCGCGCAGGATCAACAGACACTCGTGGTGGGCGGACTCGTGCGGGACAACGTCACGATCAGCGAACGGAAAATTCCTCTTTTGGGAGACATTCCATGGCTCGGGTGGCTGTTCAAGTCGCAGAATCGCCAGACAGAGAAGCTGAATCTTCTCGTTTTTCTCACGCCGCACTTAGTTCGGGACGATGCGGACGTAATTGAACTGAATGCGAGGAAAGCCAAAGACATCAATACCCTGCAACGAGATAACCGAATTGAGGAGCCCACCAAACTCAAGCAAGATGTGCTGGAGCGCCTCGAACTACCGTCAACCGTCCCTCCTCCTTCTTCGATAGACCACCCCAATAGGCCGTAAGGCAGATACAGCTATAAACCATTCTCCATCACCTACCTCAAACACCGATTCCGCACATCGTTCGAGAAGCTATGGTAGCCTCCGGCCCCCCCTTCGGGGAATGGCCCGTCGTCACCTATCTCGTTAAGCTGCAGACCGAGGGAGGGCATACCACATGGTTGATACAACCGTGAACTGGCGAATCCATCGGCGGCTTCCTGTCGCCTACCCCGTGATATTCGGTGGCGCCCCGTTCGTTGGAGAAGGGGTGGTTTCTGACCTATCCGTTGCCGGCTGTTCCGTCACCTGTAAACGAACCGTCCTGACCGGGAGCTACATCAAGCTGAGTGTTCTCCTGCCGGATCCGACCTCATCTCTGTTCATCGAACTGGGAAAAGTCCGCTGGGTCAAGGAACATACCTTCGGCGTCGAATTCATTCGCATCCCGATGATGACCCGCCACCGATTGGATCGAGTCGTGTCTCAACCGCTGGCCCACCCTCCTGCAGTAGTCGTCTAAGCTCCTCTATTACCACTCCTGCTCAAACTAATACGACGAGTCGGTCAGGAGGTCAGCCGACCCACACACTGGTTATTTGACAGGGGAAGAACGGTTGGAAGGAAATGTCGGTAGTTGAAACTCAACCACCCACCCCACTTTCACGTGGAGCGGGTGTGCGGTCAATGTTCTCGTAAGGGTCTACGGCTTGATGTCAAAGTGAATCGACATACCCGCATGCGCGAAGATCGTGTCGATCGTGGATTCATAGGGGTTAACAACAAACTGGCCATTTGTGAAGGCAGGGGGGGTCTGCACGAACCGATCCGTCGTCAGGTCGTCGTGATGGGCGTGGATATACTTCGCCTCCGCAAACACGGCCACGTACTTGAAGAGATGCACCTTGATTCCTCCCACGCCCTGAAATCCTATCGTTGTACTTCGTTGGTCGGTGATGGCGTTGAAAAAACCCGTCCCTCTTTGTCCACCTGGCCTCATCGCCATCTGGTGCGCGCCCACGCCGATTCCGACGTACGGAAACCACCGCCCGTTGGGATAGGCCTCGGAAATCGCCAGAGGGTAGCGAAGCAGAAAATTGGAGCCGACGTAGATGCCCTGAACCTCCGTCGTTTCGCCTCCATTTGCCGGATTAAAATTAAAATTTTCCACGCAGCAGGCTACATCCGCATACCAAATAAAGCCGGTGATTTCCACGCCCAGATCGAATCCCAACAACTTGTTTCTGGTTGGAAACCAGATCCCCGCGTTGCCGCCGACCGAGTGTTTCGTCTGATAGTCGATATTCGGGACCACCGTCGGCTGGGTCCCGTCCAAAAACGTGGCGTCATGGCTGCGTGGAACTGCGATGCCTGCCATAACGGAAATATAGGGCTCGAGCGTTCCGGAGGACATGGTCGGAAGACCAGACGAGAGGGCATAGGGATCGGCGACCCGTTGGCTATACGGATCATCTGCCCGAGTAAGATCCGCAGAGCCGAGGACACAGAGGAGACATACCATCGCCGAAATTCTCGTTTTCATTCAGCGTCCTCCAAAGATATAGCAACCATGTTCTGCGATGAATCTCAAAGGGACTGGCTCCGCCCAAAGGGGGACAACCCTAGTTAGGATAGTCCCCCGCGCGCTGCCTGTCCCCATTTTTCCCCCTACGGCTTCCAGTCAAAGTGAAGGGACAAGCCCGCATGCACCAAGACCGTATCGATCGTGGATGAATAGGGATTCACAAAAGGAGTCGGCAACGAACCGTCCGGATTAGGGAATAGACCGCCATCGGGGGAGTTCGCGAACCGATCAGTCGACAGCCCGTTGTGCTTGGCATAGAGATACTTCGCCTCCACAAACGCCGCCACGTACTTAAAGAGATGCGCCTTGATGCCGCCCACTCCTTGAAACCCGACCGTCGTATCCCGTTGGGCCGTGTTGACGGCGGTCAGAAAGCCCCCCCGAAATCCACCAGGCTTCATCGCCATCTGGTGCGCTCCCACGCCGATTCCGACGTACGGAAACCACCGCCCGTTAGGATAGGCCTCGGAAATCGCCATCGGGTAGCGAATCAGGAAATTGGGGCCGACGTAGGCGCCTGAGATTTCAGTCGTGGTACCCCGATTGGCCACTCCGTTAATATTCTGACTCCCCGTGGGGTCATTATTATAAAAGTCCCGACAGCAGGCCACGTCTGGATACCAAACATAGCCGGTGAGTTCCACGCCGAGATCGAATCCCCACAACTTGTTTCTGGTTGGAAACCAGATCCCCGCGCTGCCTCCCCATGAGTGTTTCATCTGATAGTCGACATTCTCGATCACCGTCGGCTGGGTCCCGTCTTGAAACGTGGCGTCCCTACTGAACGGAATCGCCACGCCCGCCATAAAGGACATATAGAGCTCGAACGTCCCGGAAGACATATTCGGGAGACCAGACGAGAGGGCATAGGGATCGGCGACCCGCTGGCTGTACGGATCGTCCGCTCTGGTGAGATCCGCAGAGCCGAGGACACAGAGGAGACCTATCATCGCCGAAATTCTCGCGTTCATTCAGCGTCCTCCCAAGGTAAAGCAACCATGTGTTTCGACGAATGTGGGTCGCGCAATCTAAGCTCCATCAGTCGATCATCACTGACTCAGTGTTACGGGACGAGTACGTCTGCCTGCAACTCGCCTTAACTTCCTGACCCTACGGCTTCCAGTCAAAGTGTAGCGACAAGCCTCCATGCACCAAGATCGTGTCGATCGAGGACGAATATTGATTAAGAACTAGAGGGCTCCCTTCTGGTGGGGATGGAAACGTGATGATTTGGGACTGCCCGAACCGATCCGTCAGCATCCCGTTGTGATGGGCCTGGAGATACTTCGCCTCCAGAAAAAACGCCAGGTACTTGAACAGATGTGCCTTAACTCCTCCCATTGCCATCCATCCGACCGTCGTATCCCGTTGGTCGGGGATGGGGTTCGTCTCCAAATTACCCCCATTCACACAGCACGCACTCAGTCCCCGGGATCCACCTGGCCTCATCGCCATCTGATGCATGCCCACGCCGATCCCGACGTACGGAAACCACCGCCCGTTGGGATAGGATTCGGAAATCGCCATCGGGTAGCGAATCAGAAAATTTGGGCCGATGTAGAGGCCTTGGATCTCCGTCCCGGTGCCTTCACCCGTCGCGGGATCACGATTATAATTGTCCCGACAGCAGCGCACGTCTGGATACCAAAGAAAACCGCTGAGTTCCAGACCGAGATCGAATCCCAATAACTTGTGTCTGGTTGGAAACCAGACTCCCAAATTGCCACCGATCGAGAATTTCGACGTATAGTCGACCTTCTCGACTATCGTCGGCTGGGTACCATCGGTAAACGTAGCGTCCTGACTGAATGGAATTCCCACTCCCGCAAAAAAGGACATATAGGGCTCAATCGTCCCGGAGGACATGGTGGGGGGATCAGGCGAGATCGCATAGGGATCGGCGACCCGTTGGTTGTACGGATCTTCCGCCTGGGTGAGATCCGCAGAGCCGAGGACACACAGAAGGCAAACGATCGCCGAAATTCTCGCGTTCATTCAGCGTCCTCCCACGGTAAAGAAACCATGTGCTTCGACGAATTGGGGTCGCGCAATCTGAAGATCCGTCAGTCTATTGTCGATGGTCAGTGAGGCGATCCGAGACGATGACGTCTGCGTGAGACTTGACTTGATCCCCGGTTCGGCTGGAGTGGTTCTTGACATAAACATCCACCTCTCCGCCTCCAGAGCGATCAAAAGGGGATGCTCTTGTCGCATCGTAGGGGCGGCCGGCGCCCACAGTAGCAACCCCGCGTTCAGTTTTGAAAATAGATAAAACGGATTGAAGCTATCGGTAAATCCAATATCCCAGCAGGCATGACCGTGTCGACGGAATACCGGACTCTTGTTCACACCTTCGCCGGCGGTCGTCACAATTCGCTCCTCTACAGCTCCGCAACACCAGCGAACAACTATTGAAAAGCATGGCAAGACATGACAATCGTCACACCTGCCCCACGGAGGGAAGCTGATGCACTGGCTGGAGAGATGACGCCCACAACGTCGTGGTGAAAGAAGATGGGAACAGGAGCACGTACTCGGAAACCTATCGTCCTAACGCTTTCTTGACCGCTTCGCCGATCTCCGCCGGATTCTTGACGACTTTGACCCCGGCCGCTTCCAGGGTTTTCATCTTTTCGGCTGCGGTTCCCTTGCCGCCGGAGATAATGGCGCCGGCGTGGCCCATGCGGCGGCCCGGAGGCGCCGTGATGCCGGCGATGAAGCTGATGACCGGCTTCTTCACGTGTTTCTTGATGAACTCGGCCGCTTTTTCCTCGGCGTCGCCGCCGATCTCGCCGATCATGACAATGGCCTGCGTCTCCGGGTCTTTCTCGAACAACGGCAACACATCGACGAACCCCGTACCGTTGACCGGATCACCGCCGATGCCGACGCAGGTCGTTTCACCCAAGCCCAACGTCGAGAGCTGGTGCACGGCTTCATAGGTCAAGGTGCCGCTACGGGAGACGACTCCCACCACGCCTTTCTTGTGGATGAAACCCGGCATGATGCCGATCTTCGCTTCATCGACCGTGATGACGCCCGGGCAATTCGGTCCGATCAGCCTCACCTCGCGACCGCGGAGCGCCCGCTTGACCTTCACCATATCGTTGACGGGAATGCCTTCGGTGATGCAAATGACAAGCTTGATGCCCGCATCGGCCGCTTCAAGGATGGCGTCGGCACAGAACGGCGGCGGCACGAAAATGAGCGAGGTATCGCACTCGGTCTTCTTCACCGCGTCTGCCACCGTGTTGAACACGGGAATGCCTTCGACCTCCTGACCGGCCTTCCCCGGTGTGACGCCGGCGACGACCTTCGTTCCGTAGGCCTTGCACTGGGTCGCATGAAACGACCCTTCCTTGCCTGTGATCCCCTGCACTACCACCCGCGTATTCTTATTGACGAGAATGCTCACGATTCCCTCTTTTCCTCTCCTTCTTTTTCAAGAAGGTGTGACGGGCTGGGTCTCACACTGCGCGCATCCACCGAGCACCGCCCATAGTGATCGTCAACTATTAATCCCGCGTGCGCGATGGGCGAGCACTGAGACTCTGCCCGGCGCACCTTCTCCTACGCCGCTTTCCCCGTCAGCTTCACAATCTTCTGCGCCGCTTCCCACAAGTCATCGGCCACGTCCAGCTTCAACCCGGACTCCCCCAACAGTTTGCGTCCTTCCTCGGCATTCGTCCCTTGCAGACGTACGACCAGCGGGACCGTGATCTTCACTTCTTTGGCCGCTTCGATCACGCCATGCGCGATGCGCTCGCAGCGCACGATGCCGCCGAAGATGTTGATGAAGATGCCTTTGACGTTTGGATCTTTCAATAGAATGCGGAACCCGGCTGCCACCGTTTCTTTCGTCGCGCCGCCGCCCACGTCCAGAAAGTTCGCCGGCTCGCTGCCTGCCAGCTTGATGACGTCCATCGTCGCCATGGCCAGTCCCGCCCCGTTCACCATGCAGCCGATATTCCCGTCGAGTTTGACATAATTCAGATTGTTGGCCGCGGCCTCGATCTCCAACGGCTCTTCCTCGTTCAAATCCCTCATCTTCTGCACGTCCTCGTGCTTGAAGAGACCGTTGTCGTCGAACGACACTTTCCCATCCAACGCCACCAGTGTTTTTTCCTTGGTGATGATCAACGGATTGATCTCGACCAATGCGGCGTTCTTCTCCATGAAGAGGCGGTAGAGGCTGTCCAGGAGCTTGACGAACTGATTGATGACGGCCGGTTCGATGGTCTGGAGGCCCAGCGCAAAGGCCACATTGCGACCGTTGTGCCCCTGGAATCCGACGGCGGGGTCGATCGCCTCTTTGATGATCTTTTCCGGCGTTTTTGCAGCCACTTCTTCGATCTCCATCCCACCTTCTGTGCTGGCGATGAAGGTCGGCCAGCCTGTATCTCGATCGACAAGAAGGGAAAGATAGAGTTCCTTGGCGATGTTGGCTCCCTCTTCCATCAAAAGGCGGTGGACTTGGCGTCCCTTGGGACCGGTCTGATGCGTCACCAGCGTCTTGCCGATCAGCTCCTTGGCCAGCCCGGCCACAGTCGCCTTATCCTTGGTGATCTTGACGCCGCCGGCCTTGCCCCGTCCACCGGCATGGATTTGTGCCTTGACGACGAACACCGGCGTATTCAGCTCATTCGCCCAGGCCGTCGCAGCCTCCGGAGAGGTAATTTCCTTGCCGCGCGGCACCGGAACGCCGAATTGGGCAAACAACGACTTCGCTTGGAATTCGTGCACGTTCATCTGAATCCTTTCAGGTTAAGGTCGAGGTGAAGGCTGAGCCGTGCGAAGAATCATATCCATCCCCACTCAACCGTGGAGCCTCAGCCTACCTTCCGAGTGTACGCCGGCAGAATCATCGGCGAAATGACACCGCTGACATTACCGTGTTTCTTGGCTTCGGCGCGGAATCGCTGCAGGTGTTTCAACGTGAGCTTGCCCTGTTTCACGGTGCCGATCCGACCGGCCGCGGTCAGGCCGGACCGCTTGCCGAAAACCATGAGATCGAGCAGCGAATTGCCCATCAAGCGATTGCGTCCATGCAATCCGCCGGAGGCTTCTCCGGCCACGAAGAGGTGCTTCACGTTCGTTTCCGAGTTCGTATCGATCTTCACGCCGCCGTTCTGGTAATGCAGCGTGGGATAGATCAAAACCGGGTCCTTGCTGATGTCGATGCCGAACCGCTCGAACTGGAGCATCATGGCCGGGAAATGTTTCTCCACTGTTCCGGGCCCATGCTCCGCGTCCAGCAACGGGGTATCCAGCCAGACCCCGACACGGCCGGACATCGTTCTGATCCCGCGGCCTTCTTCGCACTCACGGATGATCGAAGACGACACGACGTCTCGCGTGTCGAGTTCGTTCACGAAGCGTTCCCCCTTCGCATTCACCAGCTGTCCGCCCTCGGAACGGATGCCCTCCGTCACCAAGGCCCCGATCAATTGCTCGGGATACACCGCGCCTGACGGGTGGTACTGGAACGTATCGATATGGGCCAACTTGGCGCCCATACGGTAAGCCAGGCAAAGTCCATCTCCCGTGGCCCCATAGTGGTTGCTGGTCGGGAATCCCTGAATGTGCAGCCGGCCGATGCCTCCGGTCGCGAGAATGACCGCCTTGGCGGACACCACCACGTGCCGCTGATTATCGAGATCTTTGAAGATGGCGCCGGTACAGTTTCCTTCGCCGTCGCTCAACAATTCAATGGCCGCGGCAAATTCGAGTAATTGGATTTTTTGATTGAGGACCTCGTCCTTGAGCACCCGCATGATTTCGAGGCCGGTATAGTCGGAGCAGGTCAGCAGGCGAGGCTTGGAACTGCCGCCGCCCTTTTTCACATGGAGATTGCCGTCCGCCTGACGATCGAACAGCACCCCGAGCTCGATCAGCCACTGGGCAATCGACGGTCCTTCCTCGACCATGACTTTGAGCAGGGCATGGTCGTTCTCCATATGCCCGCCCTTGAGGGTGTCGATGAAGTGCGTGACCGGTGAGTCCTCCGGCGCGACGGAAATCTGCATCCCTCCCTGCGCCATCACGCTGTTGGAATCCCCCAATCGCAGCTTCGTGGCAAGGATCGTTTTCGCCCCGGCGCCATGGGCGTGCAACGCGGCCGCGCACCCGGCTCCGCCACCGCCGATGACCAAGACATCGGTCGTGTAATGCGGCGTCGGATCGAAATCGTCCTGAATCGGGCTGTCGCCTTCGAGCAAGGTGGCCAATTCGACCACGGTCTTCTCGCCTTCATTGGGGCCGAAGCGAATCGGTCGATAGGCGCTGGCTCGAAAGTCCGGATGGTACTTGTGAATCAGTTGGTCGCGGTCCGCGGGAGAAAACTTCGGGAGGGTCTGCTTGCGGCGGGCATCCCGTGTTTTGTGCACGATTTGTTGGAGGGCGTGAATATCCATGTCAGGCTTTCTGCGACAAGCGTTCAGCGCTCCCATCTCGGAAAGCTGAGCACTGACGACCGACTGGGTTCAGACTATTTCACCATGGCGCAGTGCTCGGCCAGTTCCTTCTCATTCATGTTCAGAATCTTGCTCCACTCCTCGGCATATATCCCGTCTTGAATTTCCTTGATGCGGGTATCGAGGCCGACCGGCTTCTCGGTGAAGTGCGCGCCCTGTGCGCGACTGACATAGAGCGCCACGAGGTTCGGCGCGATATCGGCGATGCAGACCGGCGTGCACATGCCGCACATGACACAATCCATGAACATTTCGGAGACGCTCTTGAAGTCTCCGAAGACGGCCTTCCACACCCCCTCGCGGACGTCGATCTTCTGTGGGCAGGCCTCGGTGCAGGCGTTGCAATTTCGACAAAGCGGCGCTTCGGGATACAGATTGAACAGGTCTTGTTTGGGATCTTGGAGCGTCTGAATTTCGTAGGTCGCCTTGCGCGCGGGAAACGGCGGCATCATCGTGAAGGACATGCCGTCCTGCACCGCCATCTGACAAGCCAAACAGGTACGGACTTTGGGATCGTCCTTCGTGCGATAGTAGGTCGCGCAAGCGCCGCAGAAACCACCGAGGCAACCGACGCCGCGCACGACGTCGATACCCGCGTACCACATGGCCTTCACAACCGTGATCCCTTCCGGCACGTCCACTTTCTTGCCGGCGATTTCGATCGTGACCATCCGAGGTTTCATGATCTCGGGCTGATCGATCACATTCTCTGTGTTTTCTTGAGCCATTACTAAGTTCCGCTACCAGCTCTCAGCCGTCGGCTTTCAGCTTCGAATTTTCATGAGCTGATCGCCGACGGCCAAAGGCCAGTTCTATGCAATCGCATCGATGATCGCGTTCAACGTCGCGCTCGGACGCATCGCCTTGGAGGCCTTGGCATCGTCCGGATGATAGTAGCCGCCGACATCCTGCGGCTTGCCTTGCGCGGCGAGCAACTCCTGATCGATCTTCTTCTCATTGTCGCTCAAATCCTTCGCGATTTTCTGGAACTTCTCCGCGATCTTTTTGTCCGCCGTCTGCGCGGCCAAGGCTTGCGCCCAGTAGAGGGCGAGATAGAAATGACTGCCGCGGTTATCGATTTCACCGACCTTGCGCGCCGGCGACTTGTTGCTCTCGAGAAACTTCGCATTGGCCTGATCCAGCGTGTCCGCCAAAATCTTGGCCACCGCGTTGTTCCCCACCTTGGCCAGATGCTCCAGCGAAGCCGCCAATGCCAAGAATTCGCCGAGCGAATCCCAGCGCAGATACCCTTCTTCTTGGAACTGCTGCACGTGCTTCGGGGCCGATCCTCCCGCGCCGGTCTCGAACAGACCGCCGCCGTTCAACAACGGGACGATGGAAAGCATCTTGGCGCTGGTGCCGATCTCGAGAATCGGGAAGAGATCGGTCAAGTAGTCACGCAGGACGTTCCCGGTACAGGAAATCGTATCCTTCCCTTCCTTCATCCGTTGAATCGACCAGCGGCACGCTTCCGCGGGAGACATGATCTTGATTTCCAGCCCGTTCGTGTCGTGCTTCGGAAGATAGGCATTCACTTTCTTGATCAGTTCCGCATCGTGCGCCCGATCCTTGTTCAACCAAAAGACCGCCGGTGCACCGGTCGCCCTGGCTCGAGTCACGGCCAGCTTTACCCAGTCCTGAATCGGGGCATCCTTCACCTGGCAGGCGCGCCAGATGTCACCCTCTTCTACCTTATGCTCGTGCAGCGTCTTGCCCGAGGCATCCACGATACGGATCGTCCCGTTGCCCGGCGCCTTGAAGGTCTTGTCGTGCGAGCCGTATTCCTCCGCCGCCTGCGCCATCAGACCGACGTTCGGAATCGACCCCATGGTGCGAGGATCGAACGCCCCATTCTTCTTACAGAACTCGACCACCTCGTGGTAGACCGGCGCGTAGCTGGCGTCAGGGATCACGCACTTGACGTCCTGCAGTTGGCCTTGGGGATTCCACATCTTGCCGGAATCGCGGATCACCGGCGGCATGGAGGCATCGATGATGATGTCGCTCGGCACATGAAGGTTCGTGATCCCCTTGTCGCTGTTCACCATCGCCATCGGCGGTCGCTTCTGATAGACGGCCTGGATGTCGGCTTCGATCGCCTTCCGCTGATCGTCCGGCAGCGCCTTGATCTTCGCATACACGTCGCCGAGGCCGTTGTCCGGATCAACACCAAGCTTCTTGAAGGTCTCACCGTGCTTTTCAAAGACATCCTTGTAATAGACCGTCACGCCATGGCCGAAGATCTTCGGATCGGAGACCTTCATCATGGTAGCCTTCATGTGAAGCGAAAAAAGAATGCCTTTTGCCCTCGCATCCTCAATCTGCTCTTCCAAGAACTTCCGCAGCGCCTTCACACTCATGAAGGTGGCATCGAGCACTTCACCGGCCTGCAGCGCGACTTTTTCTTTTAAGACGGTGGTCTTCCCATCCGCCCCGACGAATTCGATCTTCGCCGTCGTCGCGGCGGGAATCGTGAGCGATTTTTCATTTGAAAAGAAGTCGCCTCCCTTCATGTGGGAGACATGGGTCTTTGAATCGGGAGACCAAGCCCCCATCTTATGCGGGTGCTTACGGGCATAGGCCTTCACCGACAACGGGGCGCGACGGTCCGAGTTCCCTTCGCGCAGAACCGGATTGACGGCACTGCCCTTCACCTTGTCGTACCGAGCCTTGATGTCCTTTTCCTTGTCGTCCTTCGGATTTTCGGGATAGTCCGGCAGCTTGTACCCTTGTTTCTGCAGTTCCTTGATCGTCGCGACCAACTGCGGAATGGAAGCGCTGATGTTTGGCAGCTTGATGATGTTCGCTTCCGGCGTCTTGGCCATTTCGCCCAGCTCGGCCAAGGCATCGTGTTGTTTCTGTTCCGCGGTCAGGTATTCCGGAAACACGGCCACCACACGACCTGCGAGCGAAATGTCGCGCAGTTCGACCGTGACGCCCGCCGCCTTCGTGAAGGCATTGATGATCGGCAGGAATGAATAGGTCGCCAACATCGGCGCTTCGTCGGTTTTCGTATAGATGATTTTGTCTGCTTTTGCCATGGTTTTCCCTCTCTCGATATATCGGTTAGTTCAGGGCGTTCAACGCTGAACCGGCCTTGAACCAAGTGATTTGTTGTGCCGTCATACTGTGGTTCGCTTGAATCTTCACGTCGCCGCTCGCCTTGTGAATCACCACCGTCACCGGCTTGCCGGGCGCCAAATTCGCCAAATCCACGACACTCAACCGATCGTTCATGTCGATCTTGTCGTAGTCCTTTGGATCGGCGAACGTCAACGGCAAAATGCCCTGCTTTTTCAGGTTTGTTTCATGGATACGCGCAAAGCTCTTCGTGATGACCGCGCGCACATTGAGAAACCGAGGGGACATAGCGGCATGTTCCCGGCTGCTGCCTTCACCGTAGTTTTCGTCGCCGACCACGATCGATCCGATGCCCTTGGCCTTGTAGGCACGCGCGATCTGCGCGATCGTGAGATTCGCTTCACCGGTCAGGACATTGGTGCCCTTGCCCGGCTCCGAGGCAAAGGCGCTGTTGGCGCCGAGGAACATGTTGTCGCTGATCCTGTCCAAGTGGCCGCGGAACTTGAGCCAGGGACCGGCCGGGGAAATGTGGTCGGTCGTGGTCTTGCCCTTGGTCTTGATCAAGAGCGGGAGCTTCTCGAAATCCTTCCCGTCCCACTTCGGGAACGGCTGCAAGAGTTGCAACCGTTCGCTGGTCGGCGGAATATCGACGGTGAGTACATCGCCATTGTCGGCTGGCGCCACGTAGCCCTCTTCACCTTTCGCAAAACCCTTGGCCGGCAACTCCTCACCCACCGGCGGTTGGAGCTTGAACTCCTTGCCATCCGCGCCTTTGACCGGCTGATGGACCGGGTCAAACCCAAGATCACCGGTGATCGCATAGGCCGTCACCACTTCCGGACTCGCCAGGAAAGAGAGCGTTTCGTTAATGCCATCATTACGGCCCGGGAAATTCCTGTTGAAGGAGCTGACGATCGAATCCGCTTTGCCTTTCACCCCGTCTGCCCGCTTCCACTGACCGATACAGGGTCCGCAGGAATTCGACAACACGGTCCCGCCAAGTTGCTCGAACGTCTCCAAGAATCCGTCACGCTTCATCGTGTGATAAATGCGTTCAGACCCCGGGGAAATCAAGAACGAGGCCTTCGCCTTCAAACCGGCCTTCAAGGCTTGCCGCGCCACATGGGCCGAGCGGCTGATGTCTTCATAGGATGAATTGGTGCAGCTTCCAATCAAGGCCGCTTTCAGTTCGACCGGATAGCCCTTCTCCTGGGCCTCTGCTCTCAGTTTTGAAATCGGTCGAGCCAAGTCCGGCGTATGGGGACCGACCACATGCGGCTCCAGCTTCGAGAGATCGATTTCGACGATCTGATCATAGTACTTCTCAGGGGACTGACTCACTTCCGGATCGGCGGTCAGCAACGCCTTGTTGGCCTGGGCCAATTTCGCCCACTCACCCCGATCCGTGATATTCAAATAGTCGACCATTTTCTGATCGAATGGGAACACCGACGTGGTGGCGCCCAACTCCGCACCCATATTGCAGATGGTGCCCTTACCGGTCGCGCTGATGGTCTCCGCACCGGGGCCGAAGTATTCGACGATCTTGTTCGTGCCGCCTTTCACCGTGAGCAAGCCGCAGAGGTAGAGAATCACGTCTTTCGGCGAGGCCCAGCCGTTCAACTTGCCGGTCAGTTTCACCCCGATCAACTTCGGATGGAGCACTTCCCACGGCAACCCGGCCATCACTTCGCCGGCATCCGCTCCTCCGACGCCGATCGCCAACATCCCCAACCCGCCGCCGTTCGGCGTATGAGAGTCGGTCCCGATGATCAAACCGCCCGGAAACGCATAGTTCTCCAGCACGACTTGGTGAATGATGCCGGCGCCCGGCTTCCAGAAACCGATACCGTACTTCTTCGCGGCGGAGGCCAGGAAGTTATAGACTTCCTTGTTCTCGTCCATGGCGCGGAGCAGATCTTTTTCGGAACCCATTTCGGCGCGAATCAAGTGGTCGCAGTGGATCGTGCTCGGCACGGCGGCTTTCCTCTTGCCGGCCTGCATGAACTGCAACATCGCCATCTGCGCCGTCGCATCCTGCATCGCCACGCGGTCGGGGCGGAGCGACAACATGGCTTTGCCGCGCTCCCACTGCTGAGTATCAAAGTTGTCCGCGTGCGAGACGAGAATCTTTTCCGCCAGCGTCAACGGTCGGCCGAATTTCTTTCTGGCCTTCTCAAAGACCTCCGGCATCTTGGCGTAGAGTTTCTTCGCGAGCTCGAGTGACATTGCGATCTCCTTACGAACGGGCGTGGGACTAGGAGCCAGGAGCCAGGGAGTCGCTCTCCCGGACCACGCTCCATCACCAGCCTTCAGTTAGGGCGGCGTGCTCCACCACTCAGAAGGCGGCGGAACCTCCCGCAATTATTTCAGCGGTGGCACTTCGCGGGCCTATTTCAACGGCGGGACCTCACGCCGTTTGGGCGCCGCATAGTTCACCAGGTAATCGAACAACCGAATCAAGCGGCTGTCTTGCCGCTTCTGATCGACCCAATGGCCGATTAAGCCGATCGTGCGCGACAGAATGAAGAAGCCGTTCAAACTGTCGATTGGGAAGCCCAAATCGACCAGCACGGCCGCCATCGTGCCGTCCACGTTCAGAATCAGATTGTCTTTCTTCGCTGCCGTCACCTGCTCGACCTGCAAGGCGAAATCAAGACAGGGTGTCTTGATATTCAAACTCTTCACGTACCCCACGAGTTCCTTCACTCGTTTATCCGGATTCCGCAAACTTTTCACTCGATGACCGATGCCGGGCACAGGCCCGACGTTTTTCTTCATGTAGACGAGAAAGTCGTCGACCGTCATCTTATTGTCGACCGCATACTTGAACCAGCGACCGGCATCTGTGACGGCGCCGCCGAAGCGCGGACCGATCATGATCAAGCCGGCCGCCACTGCTTGTGATAAGCCGATCCCGGCGCAGGCCGCCAGAATCGTCGCATAGGCACCGCTCACGCAGGGCCCATGATCGGCGGAGAGGATGATGATGCGCTTGATGATTTCCGCTTCCTGTTTCGAGATGAGACGTTTATCCCACAGCAAGCCAATGACGTGTGGAATTTCGTAGCCCTTGTTGATGAGTTCGGAAGCCGGGTATCCGTCATAACAGGGTTCGTCGCCGCGGTCGTCGCTGATGGTGGTACGAATCAATGGCGCGGCGATCACCTCGTCGGCCTTCATCGCTTCTTCGACGGTCTTGGGAAGCTTCGGCAGACTGGTCGGCTCGATGATTTCCTTGACCTGTCCGGACTTCAACAATTCCTGATACGTTTCCTTGATGGCAGGGCCCAAGGCACCAAAAGTGGGGGGTACAATCGCACCCGCTTTCTTCAGGGCATCGGACTTGGATCGAGCCGACCCTTCGCCTTTCATGCCCTCTTTGGCTCCGGCGTGGCCGAACTTCATGCCCTTCGGCAAGCTCTCCTGGCAGAAGCCGGAGACCACACCGATGAGCTTGACCCGCCGCTTTTTCGCGCCGTACCACTCGGCCGCCCGCTCTTCGAGATCGCCGCCCATCTCGCCGACGATCACGACCGCCCTGGTTTGCGGATCGTTCTCGAACATTTCGAGATAACTCACATAATCGGTACCGGGATAGGCATCGCCGCCGATGCCGATCGCCGTCGTGATCCCGTCGGCGAACTGCGAGCAAATCCAGATGATTTCATTAGAGAGCCCGCCGGACTTGGTAATGACGCCGAACGACCCTTCTCGATAGAGCTTGGACAGCACGAGGTTGTCGAATGCGCCGCCGATCACACCCAACCGACAGGCCCCGGCCGAAATGATGCCGATCGAAGAGGGGCCGTTGAACACCTTGCCGAGCTTCCGTGCATGGGCGCCGAGCAGCTTCGCGTCCTTCTCCGGGACACCCTCGGTGATCATGGACACCACTTTGATGTGGGGATCGTCCAGCGCTTCCATGCCGCCTTTCATTGCACGGTCCGCTCCGATATAGACCAGGCTGGTGTTGATGGTCGGATGGCTCTTCGTCGCTTCCGCGATGGTCTTGTAGACCGGGATGGCGATGAGCCCGCTGCCGTAGGGAATTTCGTTGGTCTTGCCGGCGTCAGGCGGATAGACAAAGGCTTCGACGTTCAGCGGGCGCTTGATCAGGTAGCAAAACTCGGCCATACGGCGGGCCGCATTGACACCGGCGGCACCCCCTTGAATCACGACGCGGGTGTCTTTATTTGCCAGAATACTCATCGAAAATCCTCCAACAGTGAAGCCTTCAGCGGTCGGCATTCAGCCGACAGCCGATGACTAATAGCGATAGCTCTTTTATTTTTGCAGCGCCTTGTCGACGATATCCGTCAGCGGGGTGTATCGATCGAAGACGTTGATGTCGAAGCCTTCGTCCTTCAGCGCGCGCATCGCGTCCAGCCCTTCTTTTTCGCGGGGCCCACCGCGCCGCACCCAGATCTTCACGCCCTTCAGTTTCCCGTCGCCCTTCGCTTTGCGGAATCCGTTGATGATGCCGCCAAATGTCTTCTTCACGTCGGTGAAATTAGCAATCGCGCCGCCGACGATGATGTTTTTAATACCGGGTAAGGAGCAGATCTTTTCCGTCAGCACCTCCACCGCCCAATCCGGGGGATCGCCAGAATACTCGGCGTAGTTCGCCAACTTGCCGCCCCGCGCCACGACCGCATCGGAGTAGTAGACGCTGGCTCCGCCGCCGGCGGGAAGCATCGCCGTATCGCCGCCTGGGATCTCGATGAACTTAACGGACCCCTTGATTTTACTGTCGACCGCCATGACTTCCATTTCATCCTTGCTGTAGGCACGGCCGAATTCGGCCGCAAACTGGAAGTTCCAATCAGGATGGCGGAACTTGGCGTCACCGTCCAGCAAGGTCACGGCATCGAGGGCGACCAATTCGCCGTCGCTCTCGCGTGTCACGACGGGATTCACCTCCAGATACTGCGCATCTTCATTATCGAAACAGATGAACATCTTGCCCGCAAAATCAGCCATCTTCTTCGTCAGGCCACCCGAGAAGCCTGCGTCCTTCGCCAACCGCTCCAAGGCTTCCGGCGTCGGCTGCTGTCCGACCTCCAGGGAGAGGCGTTTGACGCGATCCCAGTTCGATTCCACTTCGATGCCGCCACAGTTGGCGACGAGGATCTCGGTACCTTCACGGGTTGACTTCACCGCGCAATAATATTCTTCCTTATGCGGGATCATTTCGGAGATGATGACCTGCGTGACGGTAATGCTGCCGACCTGGCGACCGATCATTTCCTTCGTGGCACTGACGGCCCCGCTGAGGTCAAGCCCCACCTTGACCAATCCCAACTTGAAGCGAGAGCCTAACGCTTCATGCGCTTTCGCCACCAGCTTGGAGGTCTTCATCCAGTCATTGACTTGCCCAAGCTTGGCAAGTTCGTCTGCGGAAGTGACAACGACATAGTTGGGGGTATGAATGCCCCACTTCTTCATCAACCCCATGCCGGGGCCTTCCAACACCTTTGCCATACGAATTCTCCTTCGTCGTGAACTCAGCCAATAGGGGAGCAGGATTCTAGCGGAAATCGACAGGATGACTCAAGAAGCCAGAGGAACTAAGCAATGAGGGTTCAAAAGACCTAGCATCAAATTCCACGGTTCACTTTCTCTCTAAACCCATAAAAAATAGGAATTTTCTGGGGAAGCTATCCTCCGGCCCGGCTGGACTGACAGCGGGGACAAAAATATGAGCTTCGCTCGCTGTGAACACGTCGAATCACTCCACCGCACTGATTGGGGCAGGGACGACTCCCTTTTCCATAAACCAGATGCCGCCGCTTATACTGTCCTTCGGTTCCATCAGGGGCAAAAAAGTCTCGCACGCTCGATCCCCCACAGGCGATCGCCTCACGAAGGACTTCTCGCATGATGTGGTAAAGTTTTTCCACCCTGTCCACCGACAGTCTGCTGACTGGAATCTGGGGATGTAAACGGGCCCTGAAGAGAATCTCATTGGCGTAGATATTTCCGATGCCGGCAATGACTTGCTGATGCATCAAGAGTGATTTGAGCCGGCCACGTCGCTCGTGCAACAATCTGACAAAGTCCTGCTGCGACACGAGCAGCGGGTCGATCCCGAACCGCCGAGCCAGGTATCGCTCAAGTCCCGTTTTGTCCAAGAGCGAAAGCCGCCCGAACCGGCGAGGATTCCAGTACCGTAATTCCGGCTCACTCGCCCCCTCGAACATCAACCGGGCATGCACATGCTGCGGATGCTTCGTCGGGGTGGACCGGAACAGCAGAAGGCCGGTCATCCCGAGTTCAGCCACGACATAGCGACTGGTCTGATCATTGACACATTCAAGGGCGATGCTCTTGCCGTATCGCTCGACCGACCGCAACGTGACGCCTTGATACCACAATCGGGCGGAATACCCTTCGCGAACGATATCCTCACGCCCGATCCACACATCCCTCAACTGCGCTCCAAGGAGGCGCGAACGGATCTGTCGAGCGACGACTTCTGCTTCCGGAAGCTCCGGCATAACTCATTCCTGGGTGGACGCTGGCGTGGCACTCCATTACGCCATGAGAATGGAGGAAAGGCAAGGTCCGCGACGCGAAGAATAATGAGCGTCACGCCTATGGACGCCCGCCGAGTCGGGAGGCGGCGGTGTCTTCGAGAGCGGCAGTGTCCCACGAGCGCCCGGTATCTTAGAAGCCGAGTCGCTATCTTTGTCTGAGTAACGTGAGAACGAAACGGGAGGACTTTCTCAACAACCTGCTACGCGGCGCGCCGGAGTTGGCGGACTTGCTCGATCGCGACTTGCAGATTAGGCAGCGGCATGGCTCCCGGGCGTCGAGCCATGACCAACTTTAGGACCTCATCGTAGGTCCGGCCTTCCACACAACACAGATAGGCCATAATCACCGAAACGGAGCGCCCCATGCCCGCTCGGCAACAGACCAGCGTTCGACCTTTTGGCGCGCGTGGTTCAAGCCACTGCACCGCTTCCATCAACTTATGCGGATCGGCCTTGGCAAACTCTCGAAACGGGATTCGATGATAATCCACCCACCCCGCCGGTGTAAGGGAAAACTCCTCTGCCACCAGCAGAAGCGCCTCGATCGCCTCAGGCGGTTCCTGCGCATCATCGATGCTCCCGACCAGGAGATTTTCCGTAATCACATGCATTGCGCTGTCAGTATATCGCGACGCTGATGGGCGTCAAGCGATCTGTGTTCGGCCGGCGGTCCGCTTGCGCTTTCAATTCTCGGGCCGCTATACTCGCGATATGGTCACGATGACCCAGCAAGAAGTCGAACGTCGTCTGAATACGGTGCAATGCGCGGTCTGCAAACAATCCAGTTTCGCGATCGATGAACGGTTCATGGGAGCCGACGGCGATTGGCGAGGCATCTGTAAGAAGTGTTTTTACACGTTTCCGGTCTATACCGATATGGAGTTTTATCTGCGGACGCAGCCGGATGTGCCGCTGCGATTACGGGAGATTTCGTGCACCGCCTGCAATCATCGCGGCGTGAGTCTTGATTTTCGAGCGACAGTCTCTGTGCGGGATGCCTATTACTTCGTCACATGTCAGGGTTGTAATCGACAATTTGTTGAGCGTTCTTCGTTAGAGGCCTTTGAATAAATCCGCCTGCGTTTGAGTGTTTAGTGTATACTGCACCCATGTCTGACAACGTCAAAAAGGAAGTCCCCTCACCAGACGAAAAACCCAAGGCGAGAAAAGAGATCCCTCTCATCGCCATTCAGGATGATGATGCTGTGATGGCCGAGGAAATGGCCGATCTCTTCGAAGAAGATAAGGTGTCCCACCAGCACGGCAGTTCAGAGCCGGAAGCGGACTAGCGTAACAAGCTTACAGCTATCAGCCGTTAGCTTTCAGTTCAAGACAATACGATTCAACACAGCGGCGCTGGCCGTCTTGCTCTTGCTCAGACGATCTTGAAGTATTTGAAGGCTCCAGCGAGGTGTGCCCGAAGGGTTCGTCATTGCTCGGCTGTGCAACGTATTCCATTTGTTGACTGCGCCAATGGAACTCGAACAGCTCAAAAAAGCTCTGGAGTGAACCGTGACAAATTACGTGGTGCCAGTCACACTAAGGATGGGACCTTGACGAAGGTTCCGTCATCATTGGCCTTCGATATACTGGTCGGAAAGGCCAATAGTCTTGAGTGCCTTCTTTTTGATTGAGCAGAAGGGATTTGGAATCTCTATCAAGCAACATGCTGCCTGGCCATTGATATCTCATATTCTCAAACGTGGTCTTAATCTCGCCGGTTGAGCTCATGCGATAGGTTCCCTCGTATTTGACCACGTCATACCCGTAGTACGTCATATTGACAGTGTGATCCGGGAAAAACGTCATCTCCCACTCGTCTACCTGCCTATTCCCGTCCCCGGATCGGAAAGTAATTGAGCCATTCTTCGACATTAGACTTTTCAGTTCGGCTGTGGCCGTCATAGCGGCTGGTTCGCCAAATGGCGCTGACGGCAAAACATTACCTCTCCTGGATGTTTCCGAGTTAGCAAAGCTGATAACGATATCGGCATAGTCATATGGACCAAAAGACTTTTCTGAAGAGCCTTTTTCCGCTCTTATCTCCACTATACTGATTCTCCGAAACGACGTCCCGGAAGGGACAAACGACTCACCGGGCCCCAGCGTATGAAGTTTCCCATCGACAAATACCCGGACGTTGGCGAGGCAGTATCCAGCTCCCCACTCGACTTTCCGTTCGAGGATATGAAGAATGTTGCACTCGACAATGGCTCCCTCTCTAAGGTCAATGCGTGTATCATCGTGCAGATAGACGCCATGCAAATAGTCACGGGTTATTAGATGCTTCAACTCGCCTTGACCGGTGCGGATCTCTACCTCGCTATCGATATGGTAGCAGCTTGTCGAATCCAGGATGAGGATATCCCCAACCTGAAGCTCGATGAGAGCGCTTTGTTCGGGGCCAATGGAGACATGATCGTCCCACGCCCTCTTTCCCGATGGATCATTTGCATAGGCTTTTGCAACGCCTGCTTTCAGATCAATGTTCACTGACCGTCCGATATACGCTGCTAAGTCGAGCGACTGGACCTTCGTCAAATGAACAAGGGTGCTGTTCGTTTGGACTCTTTCGACCGCGCTAACGGTCCCTATTCTTGCTTTAGGCACATCACAGTCCACGCTGTACGCTGGATTCGGTTCGCAGCATGCGACAATTAGGGCGGTGATCACTGCGTATCTAGTCATAGCCGAATTCACTTTCAGTGCACCCTTCTCACACCGCCAGTTTGGTACTGTGAAGCTGCTTTTGGCGTTGTTTGGGCAACTTCACACTCACGTTTTGGTGCAAGACCGCTCAGCGCTAATGAGAAACGTCATTGACGCGTCGCTTCTATACCCCATCGCTTGGCGAGTCTTTCAAGCAATCGTCAGCGGAGATTTGCGGTTGATTCTGCCCTTAGCTTGCTTTGCTGCTTCCCACAGATCAATCGCTCTCTGGCGTTCAACCAAAACTCCGGGCTGATGCTGAACAAACGAGAGAGCCGCAGCACCATTTCTGGGCTCCGAAGCACTTCATTCACCGTCTGGCGCGACACTCCGATGGCCTTGGCAAATCCTGATACGGTCAGCTTATAGCCCGGCAGGAAGTCCTCGCGCAACATCTCTCGAGGATGAGTTGGCCGGACCTTCCGAAATCCTTTGTATAGCCATACCAAACCTCGCATCAATGATACCTTAAACGGAACGAATGAATTGTACCTTTGCATCCCGCTCGATCCGTCCCAACGCCGACACCTTTCCCCTCCGTTCCTTGTGGACGATCTCTTCGATCTGCACGATCGCCCCGCGATGCCACTGATCGAAGGCTTCGTTTTGAGGAGAGGCAAGACGATCCTGCCGGCCCACTTCCTGCCTGCCTTGTTCATTGCAGAGCCATGCCCGCTTCTCTCCTTTCAGTTCTCGTAGTTCGCTGACCACTCGATAGATGTGTGACTGTCGGCCGACGATAGTCTTGCCATCCTTTCGAAGCAACAGATAGGAAAACTTCAGGGCGTCTTTGATGAAGCCGACCGCTCTATCGATTTCCTGAATCGACATTGGCGGTTGCCAAGCCCGCTCTTCATGGCACCAATCATCGGGCTTCACCAATGCGGGACAACTTCCCTCATGGAGACAGGGGCTATAGATGGTGCAGTGCTTTTCTTGAAGGAGTCTGTCGCGCACGTGGTGCAGTGATCGGGAAGTTTCACGTAAGGCGGGCTCTACGATTATCATCGTGCCGTGCACGGCGAGCATCGACAAACAGTCCTTTACTAAGCCCGTTCGGGCGTCGATCGGATCAGTCTCACCTGCATGGATCTCATTCAAGCAATTGGCCAGAATAACGAGATCAAACGGCCCTTTCGGCCGGATCGGTTCCATCCATACTCGTTTTTCTAAGTCCTCCTCATACTTCCCGAAGCTCGCGTTCCGGATATCTGCCGCCTGACAATATCGTTCCCATACCTGTTCAGCTTGTCTGAGGGACATCATGGAAGCATCGACAGCGGTTACTGACAAGGTATAGGACGGCTCTTGCTGATACCACCAATCGAGGACGGCCAAGGCGCCGGTCCCCGGGCCGGATCCAATATCCAGAACGGAGAACCGCTGACCTACCTCAGGTGTCGGCATCTCATTCAGCAAAGTCTGAACTTTTGCAAGATTGACCGGCAGAAAGTACTGAAGATAGGCAGCCGCACATTGCGGATCGTCCAGATAAGTGTGCGTGAGGGAGTCCCGCTTTGTAGTGAAACGCCGAGACAGTTCGAGTACCCTCTGTGTCAAATTCCCCTGTGAAAGACCGTCCCTCTCGACCGTCTCATGGATCACACGAAGCAATATCGGCGAGACCGTAGCGTTGTGGGGTCGCATTCCGGTAGTGTATGCTCTGCTTATTGCGGAGGACAACCATGACGGATGACATCCTGAAAGCCTATAAAGACGTCGAATCAGCCGTAGAACGCTATATCAGGCTCTTGCACGACCATGTCACGATGTTACAGAACGTGGAACCGCCCGGCTCCGACAAGGTCGTCCGCCTGACGGCCGGCTCGAAGGCGATGACTGATAGTGCCTCAATTTATCTCTCATACGCGAAGTATGTGGCCTACGGCATGCCGGCCAGCGAAGAAATGATAGAGGATGAAATTCAAGGGTAACGACGGTACTCGTATCTCGTGAAGCGTCCGTTGCAATGCTTGCGGGATCGTTTCACGGATGACGGGCCACGCGGCGGCCAAAGCAAAAGAGCCTGTCCGGTCTCCCGGACAGGCTCTTTATTTCATTCACGAGAATATGCTGACTCAGATGCTGCGCATGAAGTGGGCGACCTCGTCCTGATTGACGACGCCCCCCATGATCTGCGACATCGCAACGTTGGTAGACTTCTTTCCGCTCACACCGGATTCAACCTCATCCACGATCAATTCCACCGGCATCGACTGACCACCATACACGCGCGGGCCGCCGATGATTTTTGCGTTGGAGAACCCGTAGATGGCGGTCGCCACTTCCTTCGCCAACCAACCGACGTAATTGAATTCAGGGACTACGATCAGCTTGGCCTTGCCGCACAACTGACGGAGTTCCTTCGTCGGGAACGGACGGAGGGACCGGACTTTGATCAATCCGACCTTCATGCCCTTTTCCTTGCAGAGACGAACCGCTTCGCGCGATTGCGCGGCAGCGCTGCCGGACGCAATGATGATCACTTCGGCATCGTCGACATTCTCTGCCGTGAGCAATCCGCCCAGATACCGATCGATGTATTTGCGCGAGCGCTCGACTGCCGCCCAGACTTCCTGTTGCCAGACGGCGTGAATGTTGTACGCCATGAAATTTGATTTCTGGACCGGCGCATCGCGGGACAGACGAGCGGGAGGATTTTCTGCATCGAGCACCGGAACAGCTCCGCGCCAAGCTTCTCGCGGCGGCAACTTGATGCCACGATCCTGCATGCGCACATAACCACGGGCATGCGTTACAAAGAAGCCGTCGCAGCAGACCCCTACCGGCAATGTCACGTCATTCTTTTCGCTAATCGTGAAACCGGCCATCGTAAAGTCGAACATATCCTGCTGATTTTCGGCGTGGAACACAATCATGCCGCAGTTGAGCAGGTAGGACACTTCGATGTTGTCCGGTTGAATGGCCAGCGGCGCATTGACCACGCGGCAGGTAAACATGGCGACGACCGGAAGACGGTGGCCCGGCCAAGAGGCAATCCCTTCCAGACCGCGCAGCGTACCGGGTCCGGCCGTGGCCGTATAACATCGGACACCCGAGCGCGATCCACCGGCAATCGCCGCCATCACGCCCACCTCTTCTTCGCCACGGTAGTATTCTTTCACGTACCCTTCGCCGTAGAGTACTCCGACGAGCTGCATGGTTTCGCTCTGCGGCGTGATCGGATAGGCGATGGCCAAGTCCACATTCGAACGGCGGATCGCCTCCTTTGCCGCTTCGCTGCCTGTAATGAACTCTTTTGTCCGAGGCGCCTCGTGAAACATATATTCCGGCGTCACCACCCGCTGCCTTTTCGCTTCGCCATGGGGATCTTTTTTCCCATCCGACTTTGGCACCGCGACGCTGGTGATCGGATCGCCTTGTGGATTGGTTTTGACTTCGGTCTCGCTCATGGTTTCACCTCTATAAAGATGGTGAGCTGTGCGCTCAACCTACCCTTCTCGCTTCATCTGTTCTGCTGAATGACCGAACATCGCCGCGCTGCCGGCCCCCCCCGGTGTCGGGACAAAGGCCATCGGATTGGTATGGGTCTTTCCGCCATGCACTTTTGATTGCGTTCCGGTAAAGCGCACGTTCTCACCGTTTTCCGGTAATTTGATGCCCATTTGTTCACGTACCCGCTTGAAGATTTGAGCAACACGCTTCAATTTGGCCGTATCTGAATCGCGAATGGTGAGCATCGCATCCTCATGGCCCTGCTCGGCGCAAATTGCCATGGTGCAGCAATTCGTCCCCGCTCGGATCATCTTGAGGGTCAAATTCGCGTAGTGACAATGCACACCGATGAAGATGCAGGCTTCGATCTTATTGCCCCAAATCGTGAGGTTGGGATGATTGGGGTTGATGACTTCTTCGGGATCGATCTTCGGATACTTGGGCCGATAATCCGGCATTGGAATGATCATGACTTCCGGAATTTGCGCGGCGATTTCCAATGTCGCTTTTGCTTTTTCCACGGCATGGTCGTTCCAAGCCCAGAGCAACAGCGGTCCTGGGAAGAGAGTCGCGTTCGGACTCGTCAGCATTTTCCGCGCCATCTCTTCAATGACGACTTCTTCATTCGGCTCCAGTAACCCATAAAACAAACCCTGCCCAGGATCCGGTAGTGACACACCCAATTGCGCGGCTGACGGAGGATGGAAGCCCGCAGGCCCGGGTACGATGATGCGCTCTCTAGTATCCTGTGTTGTTGCCACGCCCTTCCCCTTTCCTCGATACTTATCCGACGACCGGACTGGCCAAAACGGCCGTCGTGCTCTTTTCACCATAGGTGATGTTCTCTGTCAGAGCCGCCTTCGGTAACTGATCGATCATGATCATCTTGATGGCGTTGTTCTTGGCCATGTTGTCGCAGACCCACACGCATTGCGCGCAGCCCTTGCAGCGATCCACTGCCACGTAGGCCGAGCCGTATTTGAATCCCTTATCCTTGCCCAGTTCGTCGCTGTACTGAATCGTATTGGCCTCCGGGCAATATTGCGTACAGAGCTTACAGCTCTTTGCAGCACAGATTTCAACACTGATATCGGCTACGAGGTACATAAAAACTCCTTATGTGGCTCGACTACGCGGTGGCCGTTGCCACCGGCTCTTCCGCACGCTTGACGTCGGCTGAGGCCCACCCATGGTCGACGGCATAGTTCCATCCCGCCCGCATGACAGCCACGTTTTTCTCGATCAGTTCCTGTTTCTTCTTGAACTTTCGCTCCACAACGCTGTCGAGCGCAGCGGTTCCGCCGGACACCACGAACCCTTTGCCGAGGAACCGATCTTTCACCGCCTGATCCAGCCCGGCCATACTGGTCAAACCCGTAATTGCGCCAATACAGCCCATGAGCGCCATGTTCGTGGCGAGATCCATACCTGCGACTTCCAATGAAATCTTCGTCGCGGGAAAGTAATAGAGTTTCGCGCGACGCTCTTGCAGCTCACGCGCCTGATCTCTGTGGAGGTTCATCGGCCCATCGTTATTGATCAAGGCAATCCCATCTTCCTTCAGGCCAAAGTAGAACGGCATCGTGTAAGACTTGCCGTGCGTAATGACCTGCGGATGAAAGATGATGATGATATGCGGAAAAGTAATTTCGCCAATTTCATAAATCGGCTCATCCGAGACCCGGACGTAGCTCTCGACCGGCGCCATCCGCTTCTCCGATCCATAGAACGGTACGATCGTACTTTCTCCGCCGGCATTGATGACGGCCGTGCTGAGAATATGTGAACCAGTGACGACACCCTGCCCACCGACACCCGCCATTCGAATATTGAAACGTTTTGCCATGATTAACCTCCCCCTCGTGAGTGCTTAGGCCTTGCTCGGAATGGCAGCAGCGGGCTTGGCAAGAAACTCCTTATACCCGTAGCGCTCGGTGAGGTATTGCTTGGCTTCTTCGCTGACATATTCCGTGAACTGATACCGGTCGTTCTCGACCGTCTTCGCATCTTCCATGACCTTGTCGGTCGGAATGGCATATTCGATATTGCACGACGTGTAGGCTTGTATATAGGTCGATCCAACCTCGCGCGCGATCAACACGGCTTTCTTGATGACGCTTTCCACACGGCGCGGGTTGTTCGGCACTACCGTGGCGACATAGGCACACCCGGCAACTTTCGCCATCTGCACCATGTCCATTTTCTCGAACTTTTTACCGAGCGGTGCCATCTTGAGTACGGCGCCGCGGTTGGTCATACCGCTCTCCTGGCCGCCGGTGTTGCCATAGACCTCGTTGTCCAACATGATCGTCGTGAACCGCTCTTTTCGGAACCAGGAATGGAGCACCTGTTGAAATCCAATGTCCGCCGTTCCACCGTCTCCAGCCATCACAACCACGTCCTTCGGCTTGTCGCCGAAGCGAAGACGGAGACCTCGGGACAGACCGCTCGCGACTCCATTCTGATCGCCGTAGTTGCCGTAGACAAAGGGAATTGCAGCCTGAGAGATGGCAAGTCGACCACAACCAGCAGTGCCGACCGTAATGGTGTCTTCGGGATTGGGAAATGCGATCATGGCGAGTCGAATGAAGAGTGTCATCGCGCAACCGGCACACATCGGATGCTCTTCCAACACTTCCTTGAAACTTCCCATTTGGGAAACAGTGACCTTTTTCCCAAAGGGCCCATGTTCCACCATGTCTCGATATTCCTTTGGCATAAACTTCTCGAATCCATTGGAAAATTTGACATAATCAAGACTCATCCGGCACCTCCCTTATATCGTTGGCAACGGGCGACCGCTGCTCATATTTTTTCACACGACCGACATGCATCGAAAAAACTTGGGGGCTTGGAGATTTGGACTACTTAAATGGTCACCTAACCTCGGGCATCCTAGCAAAGCGGAAAAAAGACTGTCAATCTTTGCCGGTCCTTTTCTCGCCCTGAAGCTATCCCCACATACCCAACATACAGACTCCTTACACAGACTCCCTACTGACTCCTTTCGGGATTTTTTAACGAACTTTCTTTGATAGTATAACGCCATGAAAATCAAAGCAACTTCTAAGATGGCCCAAGATATCCAAAAGAAGGCCTAGATTCAGCCAGCAAGATAGGCCATTCGCCCCAAACGGCCCAATAAGTGAGGACACCTTTTTAAACTTCCTATGCGTCATGTCACGTTTAGACATTGCTGATCCACTGCATTCCGTTTACACTGCACATCATGCCATTACGCGTTCTTATCCCGGGTGAAGATGATGCCGGTATCCATGTCGGAGGCGTCCATAAACGTCCGCCGATTCCCGACAATTCAGTCAAGGCTGAATGTCCGAAATTCATGGCACACGGTCCCTGCGGAGGGGTCCGCAAAGGTGGACTTTGTGAGGTCTATCCTGAGATGAAGTGTCCATGGGTGTCGCTCTACATCGAACTGGAGAAACTCGGCCAAACTGAATGGATGAAACAAGTCTGAATAGTGAATGTAAGAGATAGAGGTAGATGGTGAAGGGTAAAACGGTGAACAGGAACGGGCGAACGACTACGCTTGGTTACAATGAACGGCATGCAAAGAGCGGAATTCATTCTCCGTTGCCTGAGATTGAAACGTTCCCGAACCAGTACAAGGGCTACGAGATCACGATCGAGATTCCAGAATATACGGCCATCTGCCCAAAGACCAATTTGCCGGACTTCGGAACCATTACCCTGCACTACATGCCCGACAAAGAATGTCTCGAGCTCAAAGCGCTCAAGATGTACATCCACGCCTACCGCAATCTCGGTATTTTTTACGAAAACGCCGTCAACAGGATCCTTCACGATATTGTCAAAGCCTGCCGTCCCGTCTGGGCATCGGTCACCGGTACATTCACCGCACGCGGAGGCCTGTCGAGCAAGATCGAAGCGAAGTATCCATAGGCGATCCGCAGCAAAGCTGATAAATTCAAGAACCGCACTTCCTTTCCCCTTCACCTCCAGATGCTAAAACAGACGGAGGCCAAGTCAGTCCATGGCGACATACGCAATCGGTGATGTGCAGGGATGTCACGATGCCTTGCAACGTCTCGTACGGCGGATCCGATTCGATCCGGCCAAGGATCGTCTCTGGTTCGTCGGCGATCTGATCAATCGAGGGCCGGACTCGCTCGAAGTCCTCCGCTATGTGAAGACACTCGACGGCTCCGCGCGCACAGTGCTCGGCAACCACGACGTGTTTCTGCTCGCTGTTGCAGAAGGAATCGTGCCGCTACGACCGAAAGATACGATCCAGGATGTGCTGGCAGCTCCTGATCGGCACGAACTACTCGCTTGGCTCCGTCAACAGCCGCTGCATCACCACGAGAACGGTTTCCTCATGGTCCACGCGGGACTACTGCCGCAATGGACGATCGCGGACACTGTGCAATATGCGGAAGACGTAGAGGCTGTATTGTCCGGCCCCACCTATCGAACCTTTCTCCAAGAGCTTTTTTCCGGTCCGGCGCCGCAGTGGACCCCTTCGCTCGTGGGAATAGACCGGCTGGTAAGTATTGCGCGTGTATTGACCAGACTCAGAACCTGCACGCCGACCGGAGAACTGTCCGATTTTTCCGGCCCACCTGAAAAAACTCCTAACGGGTTCGCTCCCTGGTTTCGCATCCCCCATCGTCGCAGTGGCGACGCCACGATCATCACCGGCCACTGGGCGGCCCTGGGTCTTCACCTGGAGCCCGGCCACCTCGCACTAGACAGCGGCTGTGTGTGGGGACGGCAACTGACAGCGGTTCGCTTAGAGGATCGCGCCGTCTTTCAGGTGGACGGGTATGTGGAGCGGTGACTTCTCTTCGCCGGTTAGAATCCCGCAACGAGACGGGCCAGAGGAACCTTTTCCCCAATCCCGAACGAGATGGGTTCTTTGACCTGGTCCGGGTCTGTGTAGGTTCCAAACAGACGATCCCATAGACTGAATGTCACGCCGAAGTTGGTGTTATAGAGGGCCGGATCGCAGCTATGATGAATATGGTGATAGCGCGGCGTCACCAGCACCCACTCCAGCCGATTCGAACGCCAAGTCACGTTCATATGCATCCAGTCGTTCAGCACCATGTGGGAAGACAAGGCCAGCAGATACATCCACCAGGGGGCCATACCGAATAAAGAAGATGCGAACATCCATGGCAAGTTGAAGAAGACCAGTTGAGTAAGCGATGTCCGATAGCCGGCCAACCAGTACATGGTGGTTGGCGAATGGTGCCATCTATGCATTCTCCACAAAGGGGCGAGATGCAAAAGCCGATGAATCCAGTAGGCTCCGAAATCGCCCACTATGTAATAGAGTACGAACAGCATCGCCGTCGGCAAGGCCAAGATGGCTTCCGGAATGGCAGGATGAATCACGATCCTTTCACTTAGGGAAGGTCTGATTTATTCTCCGCGCGGAATG